>Ga0100385_1000284_pt1 | contig 66226 bp, 47 predicted proteins | sample CryGeymeta201509_FD_81543 | JGI IMG/M metagenome (GOLD analysis project Ga0100385, IMG submission 81543) | Groundwater microbial communities from Crystal Geyser aquifers in Utah, USA - Crystal Geyser metaG 2015-09 | ecosystem: Environmental > Aquatic > Deep subsurface > Groundwater | place: USA... | reverse complement strand
TTTCGGTTTGCGTTTTTCGGTTTTCGGTTTGCGGTTTTCGGTTTTCGGGTGTCGGTTTTCGGTGTTCGGCAGTCTGGCAAACGACGTCGACATTTCCGGCTTGGGCAGTCAAGATCCCCGTCCTGGTCTGAATTCGGAGCTCTGGTTTGATGAAGTATTTGTTCTGGCTGATGACCCTTGTGGGGTGCGGCGGTACCAGCACACAAGCGGAGGTGCAGCCCTCGGGCGGAATGCTAGGTTTGCAGGCCGAACCAGACCTGGCCCCTTGGCGCTCGGCGGACGTGGTCGCGATGGCAGAGCGACCGCCACTGAACGAATGGGTGATTTTTGATGCGCGTGGCGTCAAAGATCCCATGACCCGTGAGCTCACCTGGCAGGCGATCAACGCGATGCTCACCGGATTTCCCGATCCAGCGATGCGCATGGTTCAAGCCGAGCTGGAGCCTACCGAGGATGTCGACTGGGATATCTATTTTTTGGTGAACCAAGCGGCTCAGCGCGAAGGCGTTTTGTGGCGAATGTCCCGCTCGGAAATTCCCGGCGAGCTGATCTTGAACATGTTCGTGGAGCGCCAAGTCGGTGGGGCGGCGGATCGGGTGAGTCTCTGGGTTTCGACCGGGGTGTCTGCACCGTCTGCCACATCTGTTCGCTATGAAGCGCAAGAGACGTGTCAGACGTACTTTGCGTCAGGAATCACAACGCCAGACGCGCCCATCGAAGACGAGACCTGCGCTCTTGCCCGCGATCTGCTGGTCGGCATGCTCTTTACGAATGTCTCGGGTGCCCGCTATCTTGAGGATCCCGATGCCGACACACCGATCCACCACGCTCAAGAAGATATTGAACGCCGAGATCGGACGATTGATGAGGTGTTTAGCGACTCGGCGTTTCCGCCAAGGTGGACGCTTCAGAAATAGAAGCGGATATGTGCGGTGAAATCGACGAGGTCGAAATGCACATCCGGCACGATCAGCACGGTTGGGCGGAATTCGAGGACAAGGTCGATGGGGATGACGTTGATCAACACCTCAAGGCCCAAGACGCCAGCGGCCGCGAAACCAATCGTATCGTTGTAGTCCGAAAGACCAAGGCCTCCGCCCAGACCAAAGTTCCAGGCAAGGTCGATGTCTCCGTTGCCAGCAAATGTGGCTTGTTCGAACAACACGTCGGCGCTCAGAGCCAGTGAGTCGTTTCCACCGTAATAACGGTAATCGTTATTCTTGCCCCACCAGCGGTCTCGCCACCAGCCGATATTTCCCTGAAACGCGATTGCGGAATCGGGGAAGTATTTAAGCGAGAGTCCGGATGCAAACGTGCCGGTTCCCAGTCCAACGCCGACGTTTCCGGCAGAACGGATTTGTTTCCCGCCCTTCCATCCGCTGGCTGCAAAGGCGGACACAGGAATCAGAAGCAAGAGAACAAGGAAAATTCGAAAGACAGTCTGTTTCAACGATGACTCCATCAGTAGTGCTTTGGCATCTAAGTAGACTCAAGTTGGGATGATGACAAGCGCGCCGGCCCAATCAGCGTATACCGCCTGTGCGGTAGGCCGTGAAGATGTCGGGGTAGTCGAACGTAAAACCCCGCTTGACCAAGAGATCCGGGGCTACCCAGTGTTGGTTTTTCCAGCGAGCAGCGGCATCCACCCCGCGGCGTTTTGCGTAGTCCTCGAGCGTGGTTGTTGCGGGCGGTGAAATCCCATATTCATCGACCAAGAAATCGACGACCTCTCCAACCGTCGTGGCCTTGCCGTCTGCGGCGTTGAAGGCCTCGCCGGCTCTACCATGCTGGGCCACAAAGAGGATGGCTCGCGCCAGATCTTCCACATGGATGCGGTTGGTGATTTTGGCTGGATCGACGACTTCGTAGCGACCGCTCTGAATGGAGGTTGCGACGTCTCGACCGGGGCCATAGATGCCCGCAGGTCTAATAACCATGCCGCCATCCTCGCGGACGAGCCTTTCTGATTCGAGGCGCATGCGACCAGCTGGGGCATCTGGATGGCAAGGGCTCTCATCGGAAACCCGCTCCCCACCATGGTCACCAAAAACTGAAGTAGAGGAGATGTAGATAAACCCCGCTACATTTGCATCGTGGGCGGCGTTCAAGGCGTTGCGAAGAGGTTCGAGATGGTCGGTCAAATTAGGCAGAGTGGGGACGCTCCAGACGACCAAAGTGCTGGGTCCCAATATCTGCTCCCAGCGAACTTGTGCGTCGACCACATCCAGATCCAACGTCTCGAACGCGGGCGATTCATTCCATTCGCGCCGAGTCGCGACCACGCGTATCCCTTCGGCCTGAGCTATGGCGGCGAGCCGAGCCCCGGTGTACCCGCAACCCACGATCAGAATAGTATCAAACGATATCGGCGAGTTCGTCATCGTGTTATATGTTCTCTTGAATGCGGCAACAGGAAACCATGAAACCACTGAGCGAATCTGAGCGCCAGATTGTCGAAACCATCGGCGATTTCATCAAATTTTGGGGTTTCTCTAAACATCATGGCCGAATTTGGGCGCTTTTGTACATCAGTGAAGTGCCGCTCAATTCCAAGGATATCCAGTCGCATCTCGAAATGAGTTCGGGGCTGGTGAGCATGTCGATCAAAGAATTACTGCATTGGGATGTCTTGCTGAAGGTTTCGATTCCGGGCGACCGAAAGGACTATTATCGCGCGAACGCCGACGTCTGGCACATGATCACAAAGGTCATGCGCGAACGTGAGTATCAGCTGATTCAAATGAGTATGCGCGGTCTAGACGATGCCCTTGGAGAGATCGAAACAGACGAAGCGGTGTCGCCGGAACGTTTGGCTTACTTGAAGCCTAGACTTGAAGCTTTGATCGAATTGGCGGAAACCTTCGCCACGTTTTTGAGCATGCTCTTGAATCAAGCCGAGGCGAATATCCAAGATTTGCGACGCATCATGGGCAATTTGCCGGAGTAATCATGCCGTACCTGACTATCCGAGGACTCGATCTTTATTACGAAGAACGAGGAACCGCCCGTGAGACCATCGTGTTTTCCCATGGTCTGCTGATGAATTTGCGCATGTACGATGCGCAAATGAAAGACCTGAGCCAAACCTACCGTTGCATCGCGTACGACCACCCGGGCCAAGGACTTAGTGATGTGCCCGACGGTCCGATGATCGACATGGAAACCTGCTACGACGTCGCGGCAACCTTGATCGAGACCATTGGAGGTGGACCGGTTCATTTTGTGGGCCTGTCGATGGGCGGTTTTGTGGGCTTGCGGCTCGCGTCCCGCCGTCCAGACCTGATCAAAACGCTGACGTTGATCGACACGAGTGCCGAGGCGGAACCTTCCAAAAATCTTGCCGGATACCGCCGTATGATTGCGGTCGCGCGGACGTTTTCGCCGTCGGTGTTGGCAGGGAAAGTCATGCCGATTCTTTTTGGCGATGAATTCTTGAACGATCCGGCTCGTGAATCGCAGCGCGCTTTCTGGGAACATATGCTTCGGCAAAATCGCCGCTCGATTTACAAGGCAGTCAACGGAGTGATTTATCGACCCAGCATCGTCGCGGAAACTCGCCAGTCGAAGATTCCGACACTGGTGATTCACGGGGCCAACGATCGGGCGATTTCACGTCGACAGGCCGAGAATTTGGCGGAGTTAACCCAGGGTGAATTTTTGTTGATTCAGGGATCGGGCCACAGTCCAACCATCGAAGCGCCCGAGACCGTATCCCGAGCGCTTCATGCCTTTATCGATGCTCATTCTGAACTTTGAAATGGCCACCTGAACGAGTCAACGCAGTGTGTATTGAGGCTAATAAATGAAGACACCTATCGCCATCATCGGCTCGGGCAATATTGGAACCGATTTGCTGATCAAGATTATTGAGCGCTCACCGTCCCTTGAGGCGGTGGTGTTGGTTGGCATCGACGAGGCCTCAGAAGGTCTGGCGCGAGCCAGGGCTCTAGGTGTTGATACAACTTGGGCGGGCATTGAAGGGCTCGTCGCGCATCCACGTTTTTCGCAGATCCAGGTCGTCTTTGACGCCACGAGTGCCACGGCTCATGAACATCATGCCAAAGTGCTCGCTGAATACGGCAAGCGTGTGATCGATTTAACGCCAGCGGCCATCGGCCCTTACGTCGTTCCCGTTGCAAACCTTGAGGACCATATCGACGCGCCAAACGTGAACATGGTGACGTGTGGCGGACAGGCGACGATCCCGATTGTCTGGGCATGTGGACAGGTCGGAAACGTGCGTTACGCCGAGATTGTGGCTTCGATCTCGAGTCGTTCTGCAGGGCCTGGCACGCGTGCCAATATCGACGAGTTCACGCAGACCACCTCGCGCGGATTGGAAGTGGTTGGTGGAGCTGAGCGCGGCAAGGCCATCATCGTCTTGAATCCCGCCGATCCACCCTTGATCATGCGAGACACGGTCTACACGTTTGTCGAAGGTGCGGAACCCGCGGCCATCACAGCATCGATCGAAGCCGCCGTGGCTCGAGTCGCGGCGTATGTTCCGGGCTACCGACTGGTGAAACCTCCCGTTTTTGACGATTTCCGCGAAATCCCAGTCAGGATTCCGGGATTTGGTGAGTTCAAGGGCTGGAAGGTCACGACGCTTTTGGAGGTCGAAGGCGCCGGGGATTGGCTGCCCAAATACGCTGGGAACCTGGATATCATGACCTCTGCGGCGTTGCGCATGGGCGAGCTCATCGCTGAGAGGATAGCCGCATGAAGTGGGCCTTTATTTTTGCGCATATGGTGGTTTTGGCGGGGTGCCTCGCCGAGGGTGACCTCCCAGAAACCGATGCTGGAGTCGTTCAATGGCCTGACACGTCTGAGCCTGACGTGGCTACGACTCAAGATCTTGGATTTGACACGGGATTCGAGTTCGGGCGGGTGTGCGATGCGCTTGCTCAGGATTGTGAGCAGGGGAAATGTGTACCTAATGCCTCGACCGGCCAATCGACTTGCCTGCAGCTTGGAACACAATTGCCGGCCGGTTCGGCCTGCGAAACGATCACCGAGTGCGCAAAAGGCACCCATTGCGCCACGCTGCCTGATGACGGCATGAGCCTATGTCGCCAGATGTGCGAACCGCTGGCCGAGCCAGACTCGTGCCCCACCGATTTTGCATGCATCGCGACGTTATCGAGTGACTCGAGCGTGGGGCTTTGTGTTGGTCCCCCCGCGTCGTGTGACATTTATGTAAACGATTGTTCGACCGGGGATTGCGTTGTGAGACGTGACCCGATTTCGGGTTCGATCGGCACATACTGCGGCCAAGCGGGGACTCGACGAAGTGGCGAAACCTGTGGGGGAGCTGCGGGAGATTGTGAAGTTGGCAACGTTTGCGTGCAGCTTGCGAATCAATCGAGCTCCACCTGTCAGCCTGTTTGTCGTCGTCCCGAAGACGGCCCCCTTCGCGCGTGTCCTCAAACCCTGACCTGCACCGGGTCGGCCGCCTCAAGTGGTGTTACTTTTTGCCAGTAGCCCCCTGTTTTAGCGCAATTTTAAAGGCGCGCACGGTATTCTTCGACCTGAGCTGCAACCCGCGCTAGAGTTCTCGGTGTCTGGTCCGCGGAGGTTGTATGGACAAGCGTTTGTTGTGGATAGGTGTGGTGTTGGGGTTAGCGGCATGTGGAGGCGATGATGATGTCGCGTCTGGAACGAATATGTCGTCGAATAACACCACCAGTGGAATGTCGAATAACACCACGAACAACGCTGTGACCAATAATACTGAATTGGATGCTGGAGGTGACGTTGCAACCTCGGACGCTGATCAGGGCTCGGCGAACAACACAGCTAATAATGCGACAAATAACGCGACGAATAATACGACGACGACCAATAACTCAGTCAACAACATCACTTCCGGTGTGACCTGCATGGAGGTTCTCCAATGCCTTCTGGTCTGCAACACCGAGGACGATGTCTGCATGCAGGACTGCAAAGACACAGGTTCACCGGCGGCGCACACGAAGATCGACGCCTATTTGGGCTGTGTGGATACGTTGTGCGCTGACGCAACGGGTGTTACGGAGTTGACGGAGTGTGTGCTTGACCAGTGCGGCGCGGAACAAAAATCCTGCCTCGAATAGTGGCTCGGCGAGCCGATTATAATGCCAGGCTGGACCCTGGCGGACCAGTCACAGTCCGTCACAACTTAACGGACGGACCACCCAGCAGCCTCACGGCTTCAAAAACCCGAGAATTTCCTGAATTTGTTCGATGCCAAGTCGCAAGAGGAAGCTTGAGTTTCGGCCATAGGATTTGGCCCCCAGAACAAAGTAGTTGGGCTCGGTGTTCTTCAAGAGATCTACCCCGACCGCCGCTTGTGCCAGACAGTCGCCGCCCGCAGATGCAAGCAACGACGCGGCAAGCTTCATGGGCCCTTCGGATGCATAACATTGATGCACTTGGATCTCTCGGTTGAGCGAGAGGTCAGGCCGATAGCCGACATTGGCGACGATGCGGTCTACGTGAAGTGCTTCTTGTGCCTCACCGCGCCTCAAAGTGACTTTGAGGCCGTCCCCATCACTTTGAATCTGCTCGATCGTGCTCTCAGGAAAGGGCGTGACACCGGCGACCTCGCCTGAGGCGGCCTTGTTCCCGAAGAGGCCGAGTGATTTCCGTTGAGGCAAGGAGTCGTTTTCGATGACCTGATAAGGGGCTCGCTTCCCCAGAAACGCCCAAAAGATGCGGGTTTTGGGGTTCTTGTCGTGCAGATCGGAGAGCAATCTCAGGCTGGTGACCGCCGAATGCCCGGCGCCCAACAGCAGCACGGACTTTCCGCTGTAGGTCGCTTCATCGGCCCCCATGGCATCTGGAATATAGTGTTCGATGCGATCGGCTGCTGTGGTTTCCCCAATGGCGCGGAGGCCACCCCTGCCAATATTTGCAGGGTGTTCGTAGACTCCAGAGGTGTCGAAAACCACGTCGGCTTCGACGTAGGTTTCGCCATCGGGGCCGTCGACATGTAGAAGAAAGGGGCCGCTCTTTGGGGCTCGATTTCCGACAAAGTCGCCCTTGAGGGCGTCACGCCTGGTGATTCCAAGAACGCGTGTGCGGGTTTTCACGACGTCGCCCAGAGTCGCAGCAAGGGGCAGCAGGTAGTGGTCGAGGTATTCGCGCCCGGTTGGGCAGGCGTCTTCGTCGAGCGAAATAGCCAGAATTTCGCGTCCCCAGGGGCTCTGATTGAGGGCCCACGAAGAGAAGAGTCGAACATGTTGCCAACGCTGAATGCTCGAACCAGGAAGTGCGGCTTCGTAGACGCTAACTTGCCAACCCTGACGTTTCGCGAGTGTTGCGGCCTCGATTCCGATCGGACCGGCGCCGATGATGGCCAGTTTTTGTGCCATGAGAGTCTCCTTTTCTGCGAATCGTCATTCCGGGCGACGTTAAGAGAATAATTGTCGTGCCTCAAACGGTTTCAGGTTACCTTAACGGACCGAACCGATAGTGCGTTTGAATGGAAGCCAACGAAGTACAACCAGATGATGTCGAAGCTCCGGCTAAGGTCGCATCTAAAGCGCGCCAAGCCATCGAGGTTTTGCTCAGGAAGACTCGAGCCGCGTATTTGTGGCCCTTGGTCTTTGAGGGGTTCCTCTGGCTGGGTGCGACATTTGTCGCAGTTTTCTTGTCTGCAGGCATCCTCGGAATTCTTGCGCCTCGCCCTTACGGTCCTGATGTTTTCATCTGGGTCCTTGGTCTAGGCAGCCTCGCCACACTGATTGTGGGTATGATTGCTGCGGGCGTTGCGTATCGGCAACGGCCGAGTCTTCCACAGATGGCGATGCTGATTCAGTCGGCATCTCCAGATTTCCGAAGTGATATCGTTGCGGCGCTGCAATTCGCCGAGGAGATCGAGGCCAACACGGCACGGTATTCTGAGGCACTTTCGCTTGAGCACGTTCAGCGAACGCTCAGGGCGATGTATGCGCGCTTGGACAGCACGGGCACGCTGGCCCACGTATTGACGACCCGGTCCTCCAAACCGGCTTGGTTTGCGTTTTTGGGCGGCCTTGCCATCGCGTTGGCCATGATTCAGTTCGTCCCCCATTTTACTGAACGGGTTCTTGGAAATGTGACCGCACTTGTCGCTCAAGAACAACGCCCCTTGGTGGGCGACATCGATATCCTTCTGACCTTCCCGGCCTACACAAAAAAATCTCAGGAGTCGGAAGCGTTTTCGACGGGCAATGTCGAGGCGATCACGGGCACGGAAGTCACGCTGCGCACCTATCCGCTTGTGGACGCTCAACGATTCGAAATTGTGCTTAAGACCGACGAAGATGAGCGCACGATTCCGGTTCGCACGCTCAAGAACCTCGGGATTCTTGAGGCGAAATTCGTCGCAACAAAGTCAGGGACATATCAGTTCCGGGCGACGCTGCCGGATGGTCACGTGATCGACGACGGGATTTCCCGGACTGTGAGCATCAAACCTGACATGCCGCCCCGCGTGAATATCACTACCCATAAAGGTGAAGTGGAAGTCTCTCCTGGCGAAGTCCTTGAGATTGGTTTTGTTGCTTCAGACGATTTCGGAATTCAGTCTGTGGCTCGAATTTTCGGGTTTTCCGGAGAAGAACCGACTCGTGTTGCGCCCGTGATTCCGGCCCTGAGCGACCAGCCCGGTGAGTTCGAGGGGAAGATGACTTTCGACCTGGGGCCTTTGAATTTGCAGCCCAAGGACACGGTCGTTTTCCAACTGGAAATCATCGACAACAACTCGTTGACCGGCCCAGGGCGAACGCTTTCGGAAGAGTTGGTGCTGAAGGTCTCAAGCCCCGACGACAAACATCAGAAGTTGGTTGAACAGCAACAGGCGCTGGTCGAAGGCCTCGTGGTCTTGCTCGCCGATTACCTGGAGACGAACCTCGGTGAGCGCATGGTGCGTGGCACGACTTGGTCGCAGGTGATCGACAAAGAAATCGATCTTCCGACCCGAAAAACCTTGCTCACAGCTTCGGCCGGTCTTTCGACGAAAACCGGCGAGTTACTCACGGCGATGGCAGCTCTGGCGAAGGAGCTCGAGAGCGATCCGCTGATGATCAAACGCGATGTCATGATTTTTTCATCGGTCGAAACACAGCTTTCTGCACTGCACCTCGACCATGCGGACTCCGTGGCCCGACTGGAGCCCCTTTTGAAGACGGACCGCCTGATGGTGGGGCAGATTCAACAGCTGGCCGACCAGCAGGTCCTGTTCGAGGATTCCTTAGAGAAGAGTATTCTTCGACTGGAAGACCTCTTGGCCTCGCAGAAAATGGAGATGGTGAAAGCCACGACCGAAGAAATCAAAGCGCTCAAGGACAGGCTCAAAGAGCTGTTGGAAAAATATCGGGACACTCAAGATCCTGAGTTGAAAGAGACCATCAAGCGCGAAATCGGCCGATTGCGTCAACGAATGTCCGAGCTGATGCAGCGTATGCAGGACCAGCTTCATCGCCTGCCGCAAGAACATGTGAACATGGACGCGATCAAGAATCAGCAGCTCGAGAGCGACGCTAAGAAAATGGCCGATTCCATGACGAGCATCGAGGAAATGCTCGACAAGGGCGATATCGATGGAGCACTTGCTGCGCTGGAAAACATGGACACAAGCCTGGACGAGCTGACCAAAGAAATGGACCAGCAGTTCGGAGAAAGTCAGCCCGACTCGATGAACGAGTTGGACAAGAAAGTTTCCGAGTTGATGGACCAGGTCAATGACCTTGAGACCTTGCAGCAGGAGGTCGAAAAGCAGACCGAACAAGCCCATCAGGATAATCTGAAGCAGGTCGAAGAGAAATTGAACGAGATGGTCAAGTCGGCAACGGCGCCTATCTTAGATGATATTCGTGAGCAGAAAAAAGCCATGCAAGACATGGGGGCACGCGATTTGGCGGAGCACGAATCCGATGAGGTGTCTCAGGCGATGCGTCGGCTCGACGCGTTGGAGAAGAGTCTTCGGGACGGGGATGTTGAGGAAGCATCTGAGCAGGCAGGACAAGTGATGGAAGACCTTCGGTCCTTGCAGTTTGGCCTTGAGCTTGCCGGTCGCTACACCAAAGCAGCCTCCAAAGCCGGGCGCGATCTGCAGAAGTCCATCGGTGAGATGCCAGGTGTCGTGGGCCGTGGAAAGAAGATTCAAAGGGACCTGGCGGCGCTCAAGGACAAAGCGCGGCAAGAAATGGCATCACCCAATCAACAGGGGGTTGAGAAGCTGGGCGAGGGTCAAAAACAAGTCAACGAACAGGCCGATAAGTTGGCCGAGGCGATCGGCAAGGCCGGCGATGAATTCCCGGTGCTTGCCGAAGAGATGCGCCCCGCTGCTGAATCCGCTCGGAAACGAATGGGTGAGGCCGGCAAGCAGATTGGAGAAGGCCAATTTCAACCCGCGCTCGACGAACAGCACCAGGCCCTGGATGAATTGAGGAAACTCAAGGACTCGATGCGAGAAACCCTGCAGAAGCAAAAACAGGGTGCCAATGGCAAGTCTGGCAAAAACGAAAAGGTCCAAATTCCCGAGCACGATGACTCTGCCAAAGAGACTTATCGAGAAGACGTCATGAAGAATATGCGAGAGGGACGTCTCGAAAATTACGACGAAGACATTCGCCGTTACTACGAAAGTCTAATGGAGTAGCCATGCGAGCACTTATCATACTGATTTTGGTCCTACTGGTGCCGGCGATGGCGTGGGCTCAGACCCCCATCGAAGCCGATAACCTGATCGACGCCTGGGACATTCCAGGTGCGACCAAGGCGATTGCGTCCCTCGAATCCAGAACCCCGGATCTGGCTGAGGTCGTGTATTTGCGCGCTCGTCTCGAGTTTTTTGAGGGGAATTACGAAGGGGCTGTTCAGCGGTTGGATCAGGCGATTGCCCAGACTCCACGCGCGGATTTTGTACAGCTTCGAGACTTGGTCTCGGCGACCCAGAACGTCACCAAGAACTACAAAAAATTCAAAAGCCCGAAGGGTTATTTCGAGATATCTGTTGAGCCAGGCAAGGATGAAGTGCTTTTGCCCTTCGCGTTTGAGGCGCTCGATATCGCGTACGAGGAACTTGGAAAAGAGCTTGGGTATCTGCCTCCTGTCCCGGTACGGATCGAGGTTTACCCCCGCACATCGACTCTGGCCGAAGTTTCGATCCTGACCGAATCCGAGATCCGAACCTCGGGAACGATCGCGTTGTGTAAGTATAATCGGCTCATGATCACGAGCCCCAAGGCGTTGGCGCGCGGTTACGGCTGGGTCGACACTTTGGTGCACGAATACGTGCATTACGTGGTGAATCAGAAGACAGGCGGTCGGGTTCCGATTTGGATGCACGAAGGTCTGGCGAAGTATTTGGAGCGTCGTTGGCGCGGCCCAGATGCGCATCGGCTTGAGCCCTCGAGCGAGAAGCTCTTGCAGGACCGTGTGGCCAAACGAGAATTTATCTCGTTTGAGCAAATGCACCCATCGATGGCGAAGCTCCCGAGCCAAGAAGACGCGGCCATGGCCTTTGCGGAAGTCTATACCGCGATGGAGTACTTGCAGCAGAAGAGGGGCCCAAAGGCCTTTGTTGAGATGCTCGACTACATTTCAGAAGGGATGGACGCTCAGCGCGCGTTCGCGAAAGTCTTGGACATGTCGTTTTCTGGGTTCGAACGGGACTGGAAGACGTCCTTGAAGACACGGGTCGCCTCGTCGTACCCAGAGAATACGGGATTTGAGGACCGGTTGGTGTTCAAGGATTCAGCGCCCACGACCGAGCTGGACGCGATTTCTCAGCCCAAAGCGCGCGACCACATGCATCTGGGCGAGATGCTTCAGGCCCGCGATCGATTTGCGGCAGCTGTGGTTGAGTATCGCAAGGCCGAGCAGATTGCGGGCAAGCTCAACCCTGTCTTGCAAACGCGCCTCTCACAGAGCCTGATTGCCGAGGGCAAACCGCAAGAGGCATACGACGCGTTGCGTCCGACGGTCGAAAACTTCCCTGGATACGTTTCGACTTGGATTCAGCTGGGCAAAGCCGCGGCGGCGCTCGGGCATTGGGACGAGGCAAAGGGCTTTTTGATCGAGGCCGCGCGCATCAATCCTTTTGACCCTGAAGTGCATTCGGAGTTGGCGCGGGTCTATCGTCAACTTGGTCTAGGTCAGAAGGCTGAAGAAGCCACGCGCTTCGAGTCGCTCGTCAAGGGCGGGTCCTAATGTTATGAGCTTGGCGCCGCCATTTGGCGCCGCCGGAGGAAATGAATTTGGCTACCGATCTTCAAACACCAAAAATGAACGCCGTCGATCTTCAAGGCGTTGAGCAAATCACTGAGGCGCGTGACGCCATCGTCGCCGAGATTCGTAAACGTATCTACGGTCAGGAAGAGCTCATCGAACATCTGCTTGTGGCGCTTTTTGCCCGCGGGCATTGCCTCTTGATGGGCGTTCCAGGATTGGCAAAAACGTCGCTGATTTCGACGTTGGCGCAGGTGTTGTCATTGGAGTTCAATCGAATCCAATTTACGCCCGACCTGATGCCCGCCGACATCACGGGCACAGATATTTTGGAAGAAGACCACGCCACGGGTAAACGCTATTTCAAGTTCATCCGCGGCCCGGTTTTCACCAACTTGCTGCTGGCCGACGAGATCAACAGAACTCCGCCCAAGACCCAGGCTGCGTTGCTTCAGTCGATGCAGGAATACAAGGTCTCAGCGGGCGGAAACACCTACGAGCTTGAGCCACCTTTCCTTGTTTTTGCGACCCAAAATCCGATCGAACAAGAAGGCACCTATCCGCTTCCCGAAGCACAGCTTGACCGCTTCATGTTCCACCTCAAAGTCGATTACCCAACGGCAGCCGAGGAAGTCATGATCGTCGAGAACACCACGACCGGGCATATTGAGCCGTTGAACTCCGTGCTCGACGCGGCGGCTATCATCAAGTTGCAGCATCTTGTGACGCAGGTGCCGGTCAGCCGCGAAGTGATTCAGACGGCGGTAAACCTTGTTCGCAAGACCCGACCTGAAGACGAGACGGCTCCAGATTTTGTAAAAGAATTTGTGGGTTTTGGTGCAGGTCCTCGGGCCAGCCAATACTTGATTTTGGCAGGCAAGGCCCGCGCTCTGCTCAACGGCCGGCTGACGGTGTCTGCCGAAGACATCCACGCGCTCGCCCACCCCATTCTGCGCCACCGAATTTTGACAAATTTCCAAGCAGAAGCCCAGAACATCACCAGCGACGAGCTTGTCGACCGATTGTTGCGTTAAAATGACCGAGTTGCGCGCCAAATACCTAGACCCGGCGGTGCTATCGGCGCTTGGCAGCATGAAGGTCAAAGTGCATGCGCTGGCTGACGGCATCATCGCGGGCATGCACCGCTCGCCGCATCGCGGCGGTTCCGTCGAGTTCGCCGAGTACATCGAATACAGCCCTGGCCACGAGATTCGGCACATCGACTGGAAAGTTTATGGCAAGTCCGACAAGTACTACGTCAAGCAGTTTCAGGACGAGACCAACGCCCAGTATTTCTTTGTCTTGGACGGTTCGGGCTCGATGGATTTCCGAGGCGAAGACGCTCCGTTCACAAAATTAGATCATGCCCGATACGTGGCGGCGACGCTGGGTCATCTGATCATGAAGCAGGGTGATGCCATCGGCGCAATTGACGCGGGTCCGACCACGCCTCGATACCTTCCTGCTGCCTCGAAATCTTCGCATCTGGACGACTTTTTTACGGTGCTTGAGCGACTGAATGGGCACGGTGATGCGCATTTGCTCAAAGCCCTGCAAACCATTGCAGAGCGTGCTCGTTCGCGGTCTCGTATCATCATTTTGAGCGATATGCTGGACGCCGACAACGCAATCCTCACCTATTTGAAAGTCCTTCGTCGTCGTCGTTATGACGTCGTGCTCTTTCATCCCGTCGACCCAGCTGAGCTTTCATTACCTTACGAAGGCCTCACGCAATTTGTGGGGCTTGAGGGCGAAGGCGATTTGCTCGCAGACCCTGACGACCTGCGCCAATCCTATCAGGACGCCCTTCACGCTCATTTTGCGAGCGTGCAACGCACCTGCGAAGAATCCGATATCCAGTATTTTCGATACGTGACCACCGAGCCCATTGAATCGGTGCTGATGCGCTTTCTGCGGGGGCCTCGATGAGTTTCCTCGAACCCGCGTTTTTGATTGGAATGCTGGCCGCTCTCGGGCCTTTGATCGTTCACCTGATCAATCGCAAGAAGGCAGTTCGCCAGGACTTCCCTGCACTGAAGTTTTTGTTGCAGTCGAATAAGCGCGTGGCCCGCGGCGCAAAAATCCGCCAGCTCTTATTATTGGCGTTGCGTATGTTGGTGGTCGGTTTGTTGGCCTTTGCGCTTTCAAAGCCCTTCGTGTCCAGCGAGTCAGGTTTTTCTGCCGAGGAACGCCTGCCGACCGCCACTGTGTTGGTGGTCGATACCAGCTTTTCGATGGGCAATGCCGATTGGTGGAAGGCCGCGATGAAGGCCGCCGAAACCGAGGTCGACCATTTACGCCCCTGGGATGAAGTCGCGATTGTGTTGGCCGACGAAGCACTGATCGCGCCTGTGAATCGTCTGACGACTGACCATGCGAAAGTGGCCGATGTGCTCGATGACCTGCAACCGGGTTATGGGCTTTCCGAATTGCCGAAAGCCTTGAGGATGGCCGAGGACATCCTTTCGCCGTCTCTCTTGCCCAACAAGCGCATTGTGTTGATTTCGGATTTTTCGCGTGGAGGTTTTCCAAAATCCGCAGCGGGGGCGACGGCGCTGAACGTTCCCGTCACACAGATCAACGTGGGCGATGAGACCCGCGATTCTCTGGCGATTTCGAATATCGCTTACGAACAAGAAGGGACGCGTCGGGAGCCCGTTTTTCGGGTCGATGCCACGATCACCAATTACGGTGCGGTGGACAAGAAGGCGGTCGAAGTTCGATTGCTCGTGGACGGCAGCGTCGTCGCAGCCTCGAAGATCGACGTGCCCGCGGGCAAATCGACGTCTCAGACTTTCAGACACCGCGTCGAAGGCGTGCAGGCTCGAGCCGGATCGGTCGAGCTGGTTGGCGCTGATTCTTTGGCAGCCGATGATATCCGATGGTTCACCTTCAAAGGGGGAGACCGCATCCGTGCGTTGCTCGTCAACGGCGAGCCGTCGTCGGTGGTGTATCGCGACGAGTTGTTCTTTTTGGAACGTGCGCTGAATCCCAAGAAGGCCGCAGAGGGAGTCGCAACCACGACCATCACCCGCGAAGGGTTGGAGGGACGTGACCTCAAAGAGTTTGACGTCGTGATCCTTGCGAACGTGACCTCGGTCACACCCAATGCGGCTGCCGCGCTGAAGACCTTTGTGGAGGGCGGCGGTGGTCTGCTTTTGGCGATGGGCGATCAGGTCGATATTCCGGCCTGGAATACGCAGTTCGCGGACCTTTTGCCCAAGCCACTGCGCGGCATGAAGCAGTTGGCAGAGGTCGGTGATCCCGATGCTCCGGTCAAAATCACGCGCTATGGAACGACTCGGCGTGAGCACCCGATTTTCGAGGTTTTTGAGGCACCCGGTGGCTCGACCCTGCAGTCTGGCCAAGTGTATTCGTACATGCTGCTGGAGCCTTCACCCCCTGAGCAGTCTCAGACCCTGTTGTCGTTCAAGGATTCCGCCCCGGCATTGCTGGAGCGGAAGGTCGGACGTGGTCGTGTTTTGCTCTACACCACAACGCTGGACATCGATTGGTCAGACTTGGCCACCCGCACAGCCTACCTGCCTCTTGTTCGCCGCGTGGTTCAGTACCTCGCCCGCCGCGCGACAAGTGAGGAAGATCCTGATTACGTGGTGGGTAAACCCGTTTCGCTTGATGTCGAGGGGCTGATCGCCGAACGCGCGATCGTGGTTTCGGGGGATATCCGTACGGTGCTGGAACCCGAGAACGGAAAAGTAACGTTTACACCTTCAAAACCTGGTGTTTGGCAGGTCTGGGCCGATGCGACAGACGCGACGGGCACTCGACTGGATACCCTCGACTTTGCCGTGAATGTGAATGTCGCCGAATCCGACCTGACCGCGCTTCCTGTCGATGCGTTGTCGCCCTGGCTGGGAACTGCCTCCGATGGCGCATCTTCTGCCGCGACGTCGGAAAAACGAGTCAACCTGTGGCCATTCTTCTTGTTTATGGTCACAATCGGCCTTCTCATTGAGTCAGTGCTGGGCACACGACGCAGTGTGCTCGTTCGTCTTTGGCGGATCATCACACGCCGCGAAGTGGCAGATCTTTCAACTGACGAGTCCAATCCTGCTTCCTGAGGCGCCACAGGGCATGCGAATTCGCGGGGACATCACAGCGATCACGTTGATTTTGCTCGGTCTCGTTTCTCAAACGGCGACGGCCCAATCGATCAAAGTCCAAAGCACGAGCCTTGCTCGCATGTCACAGATGTTGCGTAGCAACGGAACCGTTGATGCTTCGCGGGTATTCACGCAGCGGGTTCGCCTGTCTGTGTACGACGCGACGGGCTCCAACGATGGGCGACTGAACGTTCATCTTTCGTTTCGCTACTCGAATGATTTTGGGTTGGTGGACCGCCTCAAAGATGATGGCGCCGCGGACATGTACTGGAATCAGGCGGTGATCGACGAGGCTTACCTGCAGTGGCGACCTCTGGATACCGTGAACGTCCGTGCTGGTCGATTTCTTCGCCTCGACGCCCTTGGGCCGCGTGATATCGACGGAATCTCGCTTCAATTGGATCCAAGCCTCGGAAGGGGCGTAAGTGGTCGCCTGGAAGTCTGGGCCGGGCGCGACGTGTTTTTTGAGACGTCGCCCTTATCTGGCGAGGCTTGGGATATTCAGGGCGTGCCCGAAGACAGCCAGGCGGGGAGCGCGGATTGGACCCTTTCCGGCGGGATCCGCGCGGGCCTTCATCATCGAAGTGCCGGGGTCGAAGTCGCCTGGCTACGTCGAGTCTACTCAGACGCCGAGGGAGATTATCTGGGCGAAGAACGCGTCGGCGCCGCGATGCACGGCCAGATCACCGACGACCTGAACATTGTTTCGCGGGCGAGTTACCACACGATCTTGGCGGATGTGGACCGGGCGTCGTTGCTTGCAGCGTGGCGTAGTGGGCCGGTCACGCCCACGCTAAGCCTCGGGTTTGAGCGAATTGTTCCCTGGTTCGACACGGGCAGTATTTTCAATCTATTTGGCGCGCAGCCCTATGAAGGCGGCTGGTTCAAAGTCTCGCAGCCCATCGCGGCTCTGAATTCTGAGATCGATGTGCGGACCTTTGGCCGCATCTACGAGGGCGATCAGGACTTGGTGGATTTTGGGCAAGGAAGCGCCGATGCGACGACTTGGGGATTGGGAATGGGGCATGACACACGATTTTCGCTCTTTGAGCATCCCTTTACCTGGCGGTCCGTTGGCACCTACTCGGACAGCATCGACGACGCCTATGGCGGGGCGCGGGCTTTGATTCAAACGATGCTCAGCGTCGAGGCCGTCCGCGACGTGTTTATTCAGACGCGTGGCCTCTGGCTCTGGGCGAATCCTTCGAACGAACGCTACACAGCGGGAACGGGGGTCACGGGAACACTCGGGCTCGAATGGCGAACCGAGCTTGGGCGTCTTTCGGCTGCGGTGGAATCAAGTCAAACGACCTTCCAAGGAGGGAACCTGCAGGCCTTCCTTTCATTCGATGTGGAGGTTTGGCCATGAGCGTCGCTCAACTACGGCTGCATCGTCGCCTGCGGCGCTGGGGAGGTTTTATCCTGCTCTGTGGTTTGCTCGGGTTTTCGCTGCAGGCAGCTTTTGGAGACTCAGGCGTTAAGCCGATTCGCTACACGTCTGCACCCAGCGTGAAATTCGACCATGCAAAACATCCGCAACCTTGCGCGTCGTGCCATGGGGCGGCCACAACCAGCACCTCGTCTGCCGATGATTTAGGCCCGTCGATGAGTGATTGTGCCGCCTGCCATGCGGTTTTGAAGCCGAATCTGGCTCAGTGCAGTGCGTGCCATGAAGGTTCTTCTGATTCCAAGAAGCCTGTAACGACCAAGGCCGAATGGGAAGCCGTGCGCCCGGCGCCTTTTGTGGCTCCGCGAACCTCGCCTGATATTAAGTTTTCTCATCGCCAGCACTCTGACGCGTCCATCCCCTGCGCGACCTGTCATGCGGAGGGAACGCCTGGTCTGCCCAAAATGCAGGTATGTGTTGATTGCCACGCCCACACCACGGCACCACAGACGTGTTCGACCTGTCATACCACCGACGTCACGCCCCAAATCAAGGCCGCGGACTATCCAGTTAAAATGGGAGCTCGCCCAACATCTAAGCCGGATTCTCACCAGATAGACTGGGTAAAAAGACACGGTGTCGTCGCGCTCACCAACGGTGAGGACTGCATGTCATGTCATCAAGAGCCGCAATGCGCGAGCTGTCATACCGCGCAGGTAGGCGCGGTCTACGCGGTGCATCCGCCCAATTTTGTGACGATTCATGCCGTCGACGCCCGTATGGAGGAGTCCAATTGCACGACCTGCCATTCGACCCAAAACTTTTGCACGGCCTGTCATGTCCGCGCTGAGGTCACCACGCGTCCAGATGCTCGGCCGCCTTCGCGCGTGGCGTTTCATCCTCCCGGCTTTGTAGATCCGCGTACGCCGGATAACCACGGGGTCATGGCTCGGCGAAATATCGTCGATTGCGCCAGCTGCCACACCGAGAACGACTGCGTTACCTGCCATACCGGGATTAATCCTCATCCAGCGGACTTTCGCGTGGATTGTAAGCGATGGTTGGATGCCAATCCGCGCCCCTGCGCCAAATGCCATGAAGACCCCGCTGGATTGCGTGAGCAGTGCCTGTAGGTGCCCGTCGCACACGCAAAGAGGTGCGACAGCTATGAAAAATTTGCATAGCTGCCCAAACACTGAAGAATCGGATCGTGTGACGATTGGGTGCAATCCGCGAGATCGGAGCGCGAATCCGGTTGGAACAGTACTTGCTCCTTATACGAGTAAACCAAGGTCGGCTGATTCATGTTTAAAAAAACCAAAATTCAACGCGGTGTGACTCTGATCGAGCTGATGGTCGTCGTCGTGCTCATTGGTGTCCTGGCCGGCATCGCCTCTCCAGGCATCTTCCGTGCGATGGAACGGGAAAACGCGCGAGCGGTCGCCTCTGGTGTGGCGAGCGCGCTTAGAACCGCACGAAATCAGGCGATGAGCCGTGGGACGCCTGTCTGGGCACAAATCAATTTTGGAAACACGGCGGCAAATCGTGGTTCCATTGACCTCTACACCCAAGGAACGATGGCAGGGGGCGACGCCGCTCGTAATTGTCGAGAATTCAACGGAATTGGCAGCATGACTAAGGTGGGCACGTTTAGCCCTCAGGACATCTCGGGCAAGGGAGCCATTGTTAGCGTTGAACCTGAAGCTACGATTTGTTTCGCTCCAGACGGTCGTGTTCTGTCGCAGACAGGACAATTCATGCAGGTCTTGGGTGATCGCTGCCGTGGCGATTATGCTGCGGTCTACACCGCAGATTACGACGTGGCTCTGGGTACGCTTTTGAAGTGTCCTGGCAGTGAAACGGCGCTCAAAGCATTGCGAGACAGCCGTGCCATCGTTCGTATGCATCAGGTGTCAATCCCATTTAATGGCTCGATTCGGGTGGAGCAATGATGAAAAAAGGATTCACACTTGTTGAGATTTTGATCTCCATTGTGGTCATGACGATCGCGTTTTTTGCGGTGCTGGCCGTGCAGGGTTCCGCGATTGGTGCCTATAACGCCGGTCGGGATTCGACCGAATCCAGTGAGCTTTCGCGTGCCGTGATCGAGTACTTGAATATCGAGGCCGAACAATGGACCTCGGGCTCGATCTCATCGCCCACAAATTCTTACGCATCGACCAATAAACCCTTTGATGCCCAACCCGTTCTTTTAGGTCTTGTGGCCGGAGATTTGGCGACGTGGAAACCCTTGGTGGACACACCCGTAGACGTGCGATTGGCGCGTGGGGCGACGATGACTGGTGCCAAGTTTTGTATTTTTGCCCGTGGTGCCTATGTCGAAGCCGACACCACGGACCTCAATACTTTTGACGCAACGGACCCAACGAAACTCACAGGTTCACCGCTTTTTCGGGTTCAAATCGCCACCCTCTACGCAGGCCCTCGCGCCATCATGCCCGCTGGCAGCTGTACTGGGATCAAGGTCGCCGATCTGCAACCGGACCACCCTGATTTGATGGAGCTTGAAGGGTTTCGAGTCGCTTATTTCGGAACCATGATTGTACGACGGGATTTCAGCCGATGATCAGATCAAAACAAAATCGCGGATTTACGCTGGTCGAGTTGCTCATTGCGATGCTTCTGTCGGGCATGTTGGCAGTGATTCTTTATTCGCTCTTCAACACCACTTCCGAGTCATTAGGAGAGGTCTCCAACCTGTCGGACGCGCAAGAACGGATTCGATTTGCGATGGAGCGACTGAGGACCGACGTCAAAGGTGCTGGTTCTCAAGCCACGCCCGATTCACTTGTGGATATTTGGCAGCAACCTCCTCCTGTCGTTCCTGGGCGGGTATTAGGCGTGTCCGGTTACAAAAAATGGCAGGATCAACCCGCACCGGTCACAGCATTGGCTACGGCGAATCCAAACACGTCATTCGATGGTTTTATCGTCATGGGCGCGTTTGACTATCCCGTATCTTTCGAAGTGCGGGGCTTGAAGGGGCCAGGCGATAAGATCGGCGAGATTGGGGAACACGTTCGTGGCCTGTACAAACTTTATCAGATCGATCCCTTTGTTTTCAGCGCCGCCGCGCCACCTCATTATCCAGGCGGCACAAGCTATCTCAAGAACCAATGGTCGACTCGCCTCTTGAGGCTCATGGATCGTCAGGGTTATTTCCAGTTCGTGGAGTTGGGGGCTGCAAGTACAATGGCCCTCGCCTCAAAAACCATGAGCTTCGGACTTGTCACCGAGCCAGCCTACAAAGACGCTGGAAGCGAGTTCGGAATGGATCTCAACCCTGAGGGCGATTTTGCCTACGACTCTGCCCTGATCGACGCCTATTGGTATCACGTAGAGGCTCATCCAACCGATCCGTCAAATCTTCAACTTGTTCGTGAACGCCTGTGTGCACCCATCGTCCGAAAAAAATTGGTGGATGTCGCGAGTTTTGACCCCACGGACGCTCTACCTGCGGCGTGTGGTGGCGACGAAGAAGTTACGGTCATCACAGACCACGTGGCAGATTTTCAGGTTTGGTTTGACTGCACATCAACGGCAACGACAAGCGGTGCGGTCGTTGGGGCACTGTGGAACGATGATTGGCTCAAGCCTGGGGATCCGACGGCGTCATGTCTTGGGGCGGCTGCCTACGTTCCCGGAAACGCGCGTGTGATGCATATGCGACTTTCGATTTACGCCCCGATCGAGCGCAAAGATCTGCTGAACTTCCAGTTTGAAGATTCAACGGGTGCCATTGCGGGCGCTGCCCTTACGGCCACGCCGAACGTGAAACTTCGGACCTATGATTCGGTACCCACACTCACAGGGGCCGCGCCCGTCGTGACGATGCAGAGCTCAGTGGAACTGATAAATTATGTTTATCGAAACCCGGTCAACCCATGAAAAATCCGCTCCAAAATGAAAGAGGCAGTGCTTTGGTGCTTGTCACGCTTCTGACGCTCATTCTGGCGGCCATTGCGATCGTCGCGCTTCGAAACACCGCGCGCGGCGTTCAACAGACGGCCACCTTCCAGACTCGAATTCAAGCGGGTGAATCAACGGCTTCGGTCGCGCGTGTCGCGTCGAAGCGTATCGGCGACCAGGCCCCGAAATACTGGCGCCGCATGACCTCCAAGTTGACAGGTGAAGACGCCGACAACGACATGGGTCGGCTCGGCGCGTCTGGGGGCGGGACTGCAGGAAACCTGGCCGACCGCCAGGACGCGGTTCTGCTTGGACCCTATGATGAACTGACCACGGCGGACTTTCAATCGATGTTCAAGGGCTACGTGGGGGCGGGGGGGACCGAAACGGGCTTGTATTCCGACGGAACGACCGTCTCGTTTGAAGCTCAAAAGGAATCCACGATCAGATTCGTGATCCGCGACCCCATCGAATCCACCGCGGCGTCAGGTTTTGGCATGGGTCAGGCTTTCTGTTTCAAGAAAGTCTCGATGTACGCTGAATCCTTAGTCTCCGCAGGCACGCCAGACGAAGACTGGACAGGCCCGAATAATATCGCACAGGTTCGAGGCGGCTTAGAAGGCCTGATCGGTCCCATCGAATGCGCCAATTGAGGCAAATCATGAATAAAAAAACCAGAATCTCAGCTCTCGCAGCATCTGTTCTGACTCTCGCCGTTTTTTCGGCAGAAACTGCGTCCGCGCAAGTCGAACAGAAGCCGTATATCCTGTTTGTGATGGACACCTCAGGCTCGACCGAATGGACTCCGGCGGGGGATGAGCGGTATCCGAATCTCGCCCCAACCTTGCCCGATGATAAAGCCGAGTGGGTGCCAGGCACGCCGATGGAATTGGGGTCAAATACCATGGGTTCGGTCAACGAAGCTGACACCTATGCCGGTCCTGCCCGATTTGGTCCGTGTTTCGTGTGGGAGCCTAAGAGTTGCAGTAGCTATCACAGGCCGCCCTACACCTATCAATACAATGATTGGCAGGACGTTTTCAGTTCACAAACGCTGATGAACATTCGTAAAAATCTGATGTTGGGTCAGTCTATTGCGGGAGTTCATGATGGCATCCGTATGTCGGACGCGTCTCAACCGCGCCACGTGATTCTCAAGGAAGTTCTCACAGGTGATATGCTCCTGAAGGCCAATGGGGATTTGCGCGAGTACTCAGCGCTCAACCCGTTGATCGATGGCCCTGGTTGTTGGTTCGTACCTCGACAGCGTGATGCTTCCGTTCAAAGGCCAGAGGATCGCTTCTATTGCGCCGGTGAAAAAAGATTCGAAGACCTGCCCGACCATGATGAGCCACGACCGCATTTCCAGGAAGTCTTTGATGCGCAGGTCAATAACGGTGTGCTCGACAGACTTTCGTCGGAGGCCATTTTCAGCGTGGCGATGCTTGATGGCTATCGAGAAGACGTGAGTGGTTGGCCGTTCAAACTCAACGATTCCGTGGATGGTAAAGACGGAATAGAAGGCTCTAATCCGACACTATCAGTCGATGTTTCTGGGGACGGCGAAGACTCGGGCGCTGCCTATAATTTGGGCGTGTACCGGATTGTCGGACCTAAGCAGATTGATATTCCCAACCAATTCTTGGACCAACTTTCGGTTCACGTTCAGCAGACGATTATCGAGGCGGGCTTTCTTCGTGAAGACGGAAAAGCTGGCGAAATCGACGTCAAAAACGGAATCTCATCGCTTGGGTTGACCTATCACGATAAGGCCGAAAAATATATCGAAGACAAATACAAGATGGCCAAACACCCCATCGCCCGCGCCACCCCGTTGGCCGCAGCGGTCATGGATGTGCACCAATTCTTTGCCAACGACACTCGATTCGTAAAAGGCGACAAATCTCCCAACGATCCTTACGCAGAATGCCGGCCAAAACAGGTCGTCTTGATCAGCGATGGGTATCCGGAACCAGAAAGATCTGGTGGTGCCTCTGGATCTAATATTGGTAGCGAAGCGCTGACGCCAGCGTTTGGTTATGACCCTGCCAAGTATCCCTATTTGGCCACCGAGGACGAGATTTCGGAGTTGACCTCCGACACCTCGCTCTACAGCAGCGCCGCGAATGCAGGTGTAAAATATGGACCTCGTGTTCACGTCGTTGCCTTATCGGTAGACACAGATTCTGCAACCAAGACAGAAATTTTGACCAAACTTTCTGGGATGGCAAAGGCCGGAAAAACCTGCGCTCAATACTTCTTGCCCGACCATGTGCCGACCGCGGCCGACCCTTCTGGGGCCAGTGGGAATTGCGCCGCCGGCTGTTCGGAGGTCGATAGCAGTAATAATTGTGTTCCTGGAACTAGCCTCTGCCTTGTGGGACCTCAAGTGCCCTACACGTACATTCCAACCGATCCGACTGCGCACACTTTTGACTGCGATTATCCTGCCCTTGTTCTGGCCAGCAATGACCGTGCTGCGATCGAGAAAGCAGTCTTCGCAGTCGCTTCGGGCATTATTGGTGGCGGTGAAACGCGGTCACGAACTCGTGCGGCTGTGTCGAACTTCCTGGATGACGATCTTTTTTCTTCGGGGGGTCAGTACCGGACTTTTTCGGGTGTCCAAATGTTGGGCTCCTACTGGCGTGGCATCCTGAACCGCGAGATCATTCCTTGCGATACAACAGCTACACCCACATTTACGCAAGGAAGTGACGCTGCCGACGCCGCCACAGCCGGCATTAAAACGGCCGACATCGGCGTTCGCGCCCTTCACGCGGATATTGGTGACCAAGTTCGTTGTGGTGTTGGAACCAGCGGACAATGCGCCGTCCCTCCTACCGATAACCGACGTATCTTCACATCGTTGCCTAAAGATCCGATCTACAATTATTCAGGCCGAAACGGAACGAGTTTGGATCTTGGGGGCCGAATGTTCTTCCTTTGGGACCCGATCAGCATTCCACAACTCGAGGAGGAATTTCGGGCCAGTTCCTTCCCAGGAGTTCCGTCACCGGCCGCCCTTCTGGTGGGAACACGAATTCCGCTTCGTGCCGAGCAAATCCACAAGGCGATTCAAAACGCGACGAGTGCCGCCTGGACTCAACAGGATACTGCAGATTTCTTGAACACCGCCGACTTCACTTCTCTTGAGGGCGTTGTCAGAAATCAGCGCGGTCAGATTCCTGCGAAGGCCACAAATGACCGAAGCACGTCCCGCGTCTTTTCGGGGATCCTGAATTCCGATCCTATCGTGGTACCCCCGCCGATTCTGGATCTTCCGATCGAGTCTTATCGGGCCTTCCGAGCGTTTTATGGTGACAGGCCGACCATGCTCTATTCGGCGACTGTTGACGGTCAGCTGCATGCCATTCACATGGGGAATTTGAAGGGCAGCATCAAGGTGCGTGGTCAAACTGCGGATAATGTATGGTCCGAGACGACGACAAACACGGTCGGTGCGGATGTGGTGGCCGGCGTAGGACAGCGGGAGGCTTGGGCTTACGTTCCAAACATTCTGCTGCGCCAACTTGGCTACTACAGTCAGTCTCAAGGCTATTTGATGGATGGGGCTACTGTCGTACGGGATGTGCGATTGTGTCAGGCCGATGCTGGTCCAGCGTACAATCAAAATAATCAGGCATGTCGGGCGGTCGCGACCACAGATAATCTGACTGCAGAGCAGCAATGGCGCACGGTCTTGGTGCAGGCCATGGGACGGGCTGGTGCCGGGTATTTTGCCATGGATGTGACACGGACTGGCGGTTTGCGTCCAGGTGCCGCAACACGCACCGTCCAACCGCCCGACCCCGCGATCCTTTGGGAATTCGATCGAATCTGGGAGGGCACTCAAGTCAAGGTTCTCTATGAGAGGGCTCGTGAATTGGTGGCGCCGCCAGCGTCGCTCATCGACCAGTATGAAGATGACCCTGATAGTGACGGGACCAAAGACTGTTCGGATGAGGTGGAATTCTGGCGCAGTCCCGCCATGGGACTCAGCATCAGTGCGCCTGAGATCGCGACCTTGGCCGTCGATATGGGTGCCACAGGAATCCAGCAACGTCCCGTGGCAGTGTTTGCTGCAGGTGCCGCCGACGATAGTGTTGACGGCTGCGGAGCTGGTATTCAGGGCTCCGCGATTTACGTGATCGACCTTCAAACCGGGACGTTATTACGTCGTTTTGTCACCTATTTTGACGGTACCGAGGAACAAACCTTTGCCAAAAACAAGGATGCTGCTTTTGAAGCACGGTTCGGTCGCATTGAACTGACGGGCTCACCAGCCCTCTACGACGCATCCACGGGATCGTTGGCAAGTCGGGGATTTGTGGGCGATAGCATCGGTCGGCTTTATCGCATGAACTTCCAGGAAGCCGATCCAGCGAAATGGAAAGTGGACCTCTTTTTTGACCCTTATGCCTCGCCGGATCTGCAGTTGAAGGCCGACGCGGTCGTGGGCGTCGACGACTCCAATTTTGGCCCTGCCGCGTTCAAACCTGCGATCTCGCGTGGGCCAAATCGTCAGTTGGTCGTAACTTACGGTTTGGGAGAAACCGGCGATAACCCTACGCCGACCCTGGCACAGGCCGTGATCACCGTGGCTGAGACCGACGGAACGACGCCTACCGACGTTCGTTGGTTCACGGTGTTGGCTAAGGGTGAAAAACTCATGGGCGAGCCGCTCGTCTTCAACAGCGTTGCATATTTTCCGACCTACTGGGTTCCTGACGCCGATGCGTGTCAGCCAGGACGCGCACGGGTTTGGGGCGTTGACTACTTCAACAGGGTTGGCACAGATGCTCCGCTGGGCACCTTCGAGTTCGGAGACCCAGACTTTGACGACGAAGTCACCCTGTCACCTTCAGCGAGTGCAACCAATCCTGCGCTTTGGTTCAGCCCGGACGCTTCGGCCATCATCCGAGGGTTGACTCTCACTCTGGGACCGGTCTGTTCGGTCCGAGACTTGAACGGTGACGGATCGAATTCATCCGGCACCGAAGGTATGGACACCCAACCTCAACTCATCGCACAGACCGGCGCGCCGGCGGGCAAGATGAGTGGTCGACTGAAAGGCGATTCGTCGGCAGATGCCATTGGGCGTTTGACCAAGAATATTAAACGGCCTCGCAGCATGACCATTCCACTGAGCTGGAGCGTGATTCAGTGAAGTACCAGATTCTCGTGGCTGTGTTGCTGGTGTGGGGGTGCCAAGATGCCCCGCCACCAGCGAAGGTATCCAAGGCAGACGTGGAACCTACGACGGCGGCTCAAAGTCCGGACGAGCCGACGCTCAAAGAACAACGCGAGGCCTTTGGCATTCCGCTGCCTCCGGAAATCACCTCTGTGAGCCGCGGTGACAGGCTGATTCTTGTCACAACAAAATTGAAGTTGTCGGAGGTCATGAAGTTTTACGAAGGGAAACTTCCTGAGTACGAATTGATCAAAGGCCGGCGAAACACCACCTTTGTTCCGTTGCGCGAATACGCCCCCGAAATCTTCGCGGAGCAGTTAAGCTATAATTCGCCGACAACCTTGAATTTTCGCCTGTCTCCAAAGCCTGTCCCTCCCGAAGAACTCGTCGAGCTCAAGCCCGGCGACCCCGTGCATTTCAAAATGCCCGATGGGCAAGAACTCGCGCCGGGAGCTGTGTACGGCGAAGCCTACACTCCCCCTCCAGGGAGCCCGCTGGCTAACCCACGATATAAGTCGAATTGGGGTAAACCCTTCGGCTCTTGGGTTCCTCAGTAGTTCGTCAAAAAATTCCACGAAGATAAAAAGAGACCAGATTACGCGCCCTCACGGTCTCAGGGCGCGTATTTGTCCCAATTCCTCCAATGGGTTGCCTTGAATTGCGGCCATTAATGGCCTAGTATCTCGCGTCAATAGAGTGTTTTTGGGAATAAAAGAACGCCAACCCCCCAGCGAGATAGATCCATGATCGGAAGAGTCGGAATACCATTTTATAGCCTGCGGACGGCCTTGCTCTGTATGAGCTTGGCCTTCACCGCCCTCACCGCCTGCGGTGATGACAACACAGAGACAAACCTCTGCAAAGACGTAACCTGCGAAGGTGGAGTATGCGAAAAGGCCACAGGCCAGTGCATCAACCCCACGGATTGTGCGGGGAACGACGATCTTTGTCTGGAAGGTTTCACTTGCAACGTGTCCACCTGCGAAGCCGTGATTCCGTGTGATAACGCGTGTGAGCGCGGTGTGTGTGCAAATGGTGCCTGTATTAACCCAGTGGGTTGTACGACCAACGCAAACTGCCTTGGCGACTTCTATTGCGGTGCCGACAACACTTGTGCTGCGGACCCATGCGCCGACAAAACCTGTGACGCAGGTATTTGCCAGATTGGAACGGGCGAATGCGTGAACGCCGACATCTGTACTGAAGCCACCGAGGCCACCGACTGTGTCGCTGGCAGCAAATGCGACAGTGGCCGATGCGTCACCGAAGCCGCCTTCTGTGCCGACCTTGATTGTCAGCGCGGTGTTTGCTCGTTTGCAGACCTCGCCTGCGCCAATTTCGATAATTGCGGTGGTGACGACACCAAGTGCCTCGCTGGCAACTACTGCGCGGACGACAACACATGTAAAGCCAACGTCTGTGACGCGCTTAATCAAACATGTGCTCGCGGCGAATGCGACCCGGCAACGGGTCAATGTGTGAATCCTGACTCCTGCACCAACGCTGACAACTGCACCGACGCTTTTGTCTGTGTCGGCGCTGTTTGTGTGGCAACCGATGATGCATGTGGGGCAGGGGGCTGCGCAGGCAATCAGGTTTGTACCTACGACGATGCCGCTTCGACGGCGACCTGCGGTGAAAACCCAACCGGTTGCTCAAGCGCACTCGACTGCTCGACCGACCGTATTTGTGATGGTGGTGTTTGTGCCGCTCCAAGCGCGTGCATCAACGATTCATTTGAACCCAACGACGCGGTTGGCGAAGAAATCAACTACGCAGCCGCCAACAGCGGATTGCCGATCGAACTTGCCCTTTGTGGTACGGACGTTGACCGGATTTCCTACGTCACAACCGACGATGCTGACCTGACGGGAACGCTCGTCGCAGAAGTAAACATCCATGCTGCTGACGTCGGTCTGGGCGTTCTCGCGCTTGACCTCCTCAATGAAAGTGGAACTTCGGTCGGTACAGCTCGCACCGAACTCAACGGTGCACCTACCGGAACGGCTCGTGTTGAATTTGCCATCACGGCAATCAACGGCGGCAAATACACCCTGGTCGTAAGCGACGGTGGGGATGTTTCGACCGCTGGTGTTCGTTATTCAGCACGTATGGACGTGGTTGATGCGGCAGTTGTGACTGCTTGTGCAGCACCGACAGCTCTCACCATTGGCGCACCTGTGACAGGTACAACGGTTGGTGGAAGTACAGCACTCTTGTCTTCTTGTGGCGATACTGACGGTTTGAATGGCGAGGATGTCTACTCGTTCACAATCGATAGGCCAGTGGTCGCGACATTCGTGGCGTCGCCACTGACGGCAACCGCTGACTTGGTTGTGAATGTCCGTTCGGTTTGTGAACAAACGAGCAGCGAACTTGGTTGCAGCGATGGCACGGGCTCGAATAACAGTGAGACTCTTGCTCTCAAACTTTCTGCAGGCACTTATGCGGTTGTTGTCGAGGGGTACTCTCCAACTTCGGGTGGTCAGTTTGCCCTCTCGGTCGCGGTCGAGGATGTTATCTGCAGTGCTGCGGACAACACTTGCCTAGATCCTGATACCGCGAACGTCTGCAATGAAAATGGTACCGGTTTTGATTCGGAAGCATGCGATGATGGTTGCGAAGCTGCAGCTGGCGTTTGCGCGCGGCCTGCCGGGGATCTGTGCTCAAACGCCTTCCCTGTCACCAATACAACGCCATTTAGTGGTGTAATCAACCGATCGGCCTTCTTAAACGATTACGATCCAGGCGATGCTTCATGCGTCCCTAATAACTCGAACTCACAAGATACGGACGGTCCCGATACGGTTTGGGCCGTTACCGTGCCTAATGGCTCAGTTGTCGCGGCGACTGTTTCGGCCGTCGACTACGACGACACGACGATTTACATCGTTGAAGATTGTGCAGATGTTTCGAACAGCTGTTTGGCGGGTGTCAACGCGGCGGATTCCTACGGCGCGGCTGAGAAGATCTTTTGGCACAACGACTCGGGCGCCGAAAAGACGGTCTTTTTGATTGCGGACGTCGAAGACGAATCCAGCTACGGAAGCCCGTCGGTTACGATTTCGGTTCAGCCTTTTGTTTGTGAGCCGAGCACCTCGCGTTGCGTTCTCAACCGAGAATCACAACGATGCAACGCTACGGGCACCGGATACGACTCGACAACCCCTTGCGATGAGGGTTGCGATGTGGCTACGGGCCAGTGCACGACAAGCAACGACACCTGTGAATTTGCAACTGTCCTTGAGTTTGATCGTGATGGATTGCCTGGCGTAACGACCAGCTTGACAGAGATCGGTAATTACACCGACGCAACTGCCAATTGTGGCTCAAGCACGACCTCGCGATTGGACGCCGTATATGTTTTGCCGAACCTGCAGGTTGGCGACGTCGTATCAGTGGCTGTCGCCGCGGATTTTGACTCAATCATTTCAACGCACATAGGCTGTTCGGTAGATACTTTTGATTCCTGCTTGGGATCGGTTGATGGTGCCGGTGGCGGTCAGAACACCGAGACTCTTGGGTTTAATGTCACCACTGCAGGTGATTACTATATTTTGGTTCAACCCTATTATTCCAGTGACACAACGGGAACCTTCACGGTTCGGGCAACTGTGACTCCTCCAGCGTGTGTTCCAGGGACACTCATTGGATGCAGTGCCGATCAACTCAGTGTTGAAACATGTTCGTTAGCCGGTCAGATCAACACTTCTGTATGTGGTGGTGGGTGCCAGATTGGGGTCAATGGAGCGGAGTGCGTCACGAAACAGGGCGAGGCTTGTTTTGACGCCCTCCCTATCGATGTGTCTGCATTGGCTTCGGGGACGACTGGGAGCGTTGATGGCGTGTTCAGTGGAACCTCAGATGTCAACATTGGCTCTGGTCAGCTTGGCTATTGTCACTTTGATGACGCTGATGCGCCCGATGGCATCGACACGGTCTATGAGTTCACACTCAATGCCGGTCAGTTGTTGAAGCTTGACCTCTTGTCGACACGTTCGACCTCACAAATGTACATCATGAAAGATTGTTATGATGCCAACACTTGTTACGGCTACTTCAACAATGAAGGAGCGACTGCGACGATAGAATACTACGCGACCGCGCCAGAGAAGATCTTCGTGATCATTGATTCGACCAGCTCAACCACAAGCGCTTCGGATCAATTCACGTTGTCCTACAAAGTCACGACAGGGGCCATCTGTGCTCCGAATACGACTCGTTGCAATGGTGGTAATTCAGTTGAAGTTTGTGGTGCGGATGGCACTTCGTCCGAAACCTACGCATGTCCTGGAGCTTGCTCTAACGGAGCTTGTGTCCTTGAGCCAACTACGGCTGATACCTGTGCAGGAGCGCCTGATATTGGTGCCGGTGGATACTTCTTCTTTGATTCATCCAGCACTTTCACCAACACAGTTACTGACGCATGCTCAGACACCACGGCTGGTAAAGACGCGTTTGTTAAAGTGACCGTGCCCGCAGGCTCAAATCTCAAAGCCATTGCGTCTTCGTACGGCAATGAAACACCGGCTTTGTACATCACGGAAGACTGTGCTGACGTCGCCAATACATGCGCGGCTTATGTCGAGGGAACTTCTGCGAACAATTACTCGGCGTCCATCCGTAATCTTTCCCCACTAACCAAGACCTACTACATCGGCTTGGATGCAACTGCGGCAGATTCTAACGAGGACTTCTACCTTTTGGTCGACGTCAAACCGGTGGAGTGCACTCCTGGTCCAGCAGGCTGTAATATGGCTGGAAATTCCATCACGTATTGTGAAAATGGATTCAACTCGATTGCATCATGTGGAACTAATGGGACCTGTTCCAACGGAGCATGTACAAACGTCAATAACGACTATTGTCTGACAGCGGCACCGATTTCCGGCGCCTCCGGTCAGATCGCGGGAAGCTGGCTTAACGCCAATCCGACCCGAAGCATGCCTTATGGTACGGTTGGGGCATGTTCGGTGTCATCTTCGCCAACAGGTGATGATCGTTTCTATAGCTTCGATCTTCTCGCCGGTCAGGTGTTCAAAGCATCCATTACCATTGATCCAAGCCCATCGTTTTATGCCGACGAGGTGCTCTATGTGGTCGGGAACTGCCTCGAAGCGGACAGCTGCTTGGCCTACACCTATTCTGATGGTGTGCTCTACTATCAAGCAACGGTCGACCAAAAGGTGGTCTTGGTGGTCGATAAGACTTCAACTTCATACGATATCGACTTCACGGTCGATTGGGAGATCTTAAGTAATGTTGCCTGTGTTCCCGGCTCAACCGTATGCGCAGACGCAACCACGATTGCATCATGTGCAGCTGATGGCTCCGCGGTCGCGAACTACCAGTGCTTGTACTCATGTGATTCCGGTGCTTGTACTGTCGACACAACGCTAGACAATGCATGTGATGGCAATACACCTGTCATCTCGGGAAGTACGATCATTCAAGATGATTTTACCGCCGCAACCAATAGTGTTGAAATTCCTTCAGGGACGTGCGGTACGAATTCCAGCGGTTCTGACGGCCAAGACCTCGTATATTTGTTGGATATTCCCGCCTATACACGTGTTGAGGCTCGGCTGACTGAAATCAGTTCGACTTATGGTTGGTCGACTCTTTATCTCTTCACCGATTGTGGTGATGCAGCGACGTCATGTCTTGCTGGTGATTATGCCTCAAGTGGTTATGCTTCGGTCACATATCAGACAGGGGCAGTAGGTGAGCAAGTCTATGTCGCGATCGACTTGGATGACCCGGTTTCTGGCCCTTTGATCCAGCGTTTCGAAGTTGAATACTTCGTTCCAGATTGTGACCCCGCAACATACACACAAGCATGTAACCTGGATGAAACAGGGTTCACCTATTGTAATGACGGTTTCCTCATGACCTACTTGTGTAGCTCGACATGCAACACCACCAGCAATAGTTGCGACACTCCAACTGGTGATGTCTGTATCGACGCCTTTGAGGCAACCCCACCTGTAATCGGCACCCCACTCGTTTTCACAGACAATTTGGGGAACTTCACCAATGATTACGACCTCGGTACGGGCAATGCGTGTACCTCGTCTCGTACGATTGGTGCTGAGCCGGTGTATCTCATTAACCTGCTTGCAGGTCAGGTCCTCACGGCTTCAGTTGTCTCGGACGAAACCACACCAGAGGACCTCGCACTTTACATCACCGACGCGTGCATCAACGTGCGTACTCAGTGCCTTGGTGGTGCTGATAACGAAGGTGGAACCGCTGTTCCTGAGCAACTGACCTACACGGCAACTGCTGACGGTCCTGTCTATCTGATGGTTGATTCGTTCTACAGCACATCGTCGGGCGACTTCACGCTCAACGTCACCATCAACTAAAGGAATCGCTTGATTCCAAAAAGCCCGGCTCCGGCCGGGTTTTTTTTGTTTCTTGGGTAACTCAACCCCGACTTCAGATGATCGACCTCCCATAAAAGACCTTGGAATTCGCCCGTAAATCTAGCGTCATTAATGGCACTGGTTCGGCATATTCCATTTAATATGAATGGCTTACGTTTTTTTGCGGTTTTGAAAGGCGAGTGTATTTGGGGTAGGTTGTCACTTCGTGGGGGGAGATCGGAAGTTTTATTCCATGCCCAGCGAGACAGAAATCATGACCCGAAGACCCCTATTCTCCACCGTGCGGACAGCCTTACTCTGTATGAGTTTGGCGTTCACCGCCCTCACCGCCTGCAGTGATGATAACTCAGAGACGAGTCTCTGCGATGACGTCACTTGCGAAGGTGGAATATGCGAAAAAGCCACAGGCCAATGCATCAATCCCATCGATTGCGCAGGAGATGATAGCCTTTGTTTGGAAGGCTTCACCTGCAACGTGTCGACCTGCGAAGCTGAGATTGCGTGTGATAACAGTGCATGCGAACGCGGTGTTTGTGCAAACGGCGCCTGCATCAACCCAGCGGGTTGTACCACCAACGCAAACTGCCTTGGTGACTTCTACTGCGGCGCCGACGATACCTGTGCCGCCGATCCCTGCGCTGATACGACCTGTGCCGCTGGTGTTTGTCAGATTGGTACAGGCGAGTGTGTGAACGCTGATATCTGTACACGGGCGACGGAAGCCACGGATTGTGTCAGCGGTAGCAAATGTGACGGTGGCCAATGTGTCACCGAGGCAGTTTTCTGTTCGGCCCTTGATTGCCAACGTGGTGTTTGCTCGTTTGAAGGCCTCGTCTGCACCAACTCGGATAATTGTGGTGGGGATGACACGAAGTGCCTCACAGGCAACTACTGTGCTGACGACAACACTTGCAAAGCCAACGTCTGTGACGCGCTTAACCAGACCTGTGCTCGTGGTGAATGTGATCCGGCATCGGGTCAATGTGTGAACCCTGATACCTGCACCAATGCTGACAACTGCACCGACGCTTTTGTCTGTGTCGGCGCTGTTTGCGTGGCAACCGAAGATGCATGTGGAGCGGGAGGCTGTGCCGGCAATCAGATTTGTACCTACGACGACGCTGCTTCGACAGCGACCTGTGGCGAAAACCTCGTCGGTTGTTCAAGTGCGCTCGACTGTTCAACCGACCGCATCTGTGACGGTGGTGTCTGCGCCGCGCCTGCAGCTTGTGTCAACGACGCTTTCGAGCCCAACGACACTGCGGGTGACGAAACCAACTACGCAAATGCCAACTCAGGCCTGCCGGTTGAACTGGCACTATGTGGCACCGATACCGACCGAATCTCATTCATCACGACCGACGACCCCGACCTGACTGGAACGCTCGTTGCGGAAGTCAATATCTTAGCAGCTGATGTGGGACTGGGTATTCTAGCGCTTGACCTTCTGAATGAAAGTGGCGCCTCGGTGGGAACCGCACTTACCGAACTTAACGGAACGCCGACGGCTTCGGCTCGTGTCGAATTCGCAATCACGGCAACAAACGGTGGAACGTACACGCTCGTCGTCAGCGACGGCGGAAATGTTTCGACCGCTGGTGTTCGTTACGTCGCTCGTATGGACGTCGTGGATGCAGACGTTGTCACCGCGTGTGCGTCCCCCGCGGAATTGACGGTCACGGCACCAGTGACTGGAACCACCGCGGGTGGAACCGTGGCGCTGACCTCCTCTTGTGGTGATGCTGACGGCACAAATGCGGAAGCCATTTTTTCCTTCACCATCGACCATGCGGTTTACGCCACGTTTGTGGTCTCGCCACTCACAACCACAGCTGATTTTGTGATCTCAGTACGTTCGGTATGCGAACAGAGTGACAGCGAGCTTGGTTGTGAAGATGCCCTGGGTGTCGATCGTAATGAGTCCCTTGAGAGGCAGCTCGACGCCGGCACCTACATTGTCGTTATCGAGGCATTCTCGGATACGACAGGCGGGCGTTTTGCGCTCTCGGTTTCGACCGAAGACATCGTTTGCAGCGCGGCGGACAACACCTGTCTCAGCGCAACCGAAGGAAATATATGTAATGCGCAGGGGACCGGATTCGATATTTCTGCATGCCCTGACGGCTGCGACCTTGCTTTGGGCATCTGTGCCCAGAAAACCGGAGACACCTGCGAATATCCAATCGTGGTCAACCCGACCACCGGCTATATCGGCAGCATCGCTTGGGGCGCTTTCCTTGCGGATTATGATCCGGTCACTTTGGCGTGCTTGGTGAGTAACAGCCCCAATGTCACTGACGGGCCGGACGTTGTGTATTCGATCGATGTGCCCGATGGCTCGGTGCTCTCTGCAGTGATCGAGCAAGTCGGCAGCAATTATATCTCTGCCTATCTGGTCGAAGATTGTGCCGACATCGGAAACACCTGTCTTTTCGGTTCCAATGAATCAGGATCTGGTGATGAAACCATCTTCTGGCATAACGATACCGGTGCAGTTAAGACGGTGTTCCTCGTTGCAGATAGCGAGATTTGGTCTTCTTATGGGACCTCACCAGTTCAAATTTCAGTCAAGCCCTTCGTCTGTGCGCCAGGTTCTATGCGCTGTGTCCTCGATCGCGAATCACAGACATGTAACACCGCGGGTACCGGATATGATGACTTTCAAATCTGTGACAGCGGTTGCGACCCAAGCGGTGCTTGTCTTGTGACCAACGATACATGCAGCGGCGCAATCGCTTTGACATCGGGCACAACTTTTTCTGGAACGATCGTAAACTACGTGGACGACTACATCCCAGCGGGTCTCGGAGAATGCTCGCCGGTCCTTTATGACGACTATGCTGGCAACAGCGATGCAGTATTTAGTTTTACGACGACGACTCCCAACGAAATTGTGACGATCACCGTCGACAACGTGGTCGGGTTCGACCCCATCATTTGGATCGCTGAAACTTGCAATATGGACGACACGCTCAGTGAATGTCTGGTCGCCGTTGATACATCCGAAAGCGATGGCGCTACTGAGATCTTGAGGCGCCTTTTCCCCACTCCAGGGACTTACTTTGTGGTGGTTGAAGATGGTGACTCGGGAAATTCCACAGGTAACTTCGACATCACGGCTCTGATGGCACCGCCTGTTTGTACCCCCAATGCAGTTCTTGGATGCAGCGCCGACGGTTTCGACGTCGAATATTGCAGTTCGCTGGGTGAAATCGCGACCTACTCATGTGGTGGCGGTTGTGTTCCCGGTTCGAATCCCTCGTGTGTCGATGAGGACGCTGATTCGTGTTTCGACGCCGAGATTCTCACCGCAGGAAACACGGACACAGGGACGAAATCCGCCAACTATACCGGTGGCAATTTTGTGGAGTTGGCGTTGGGCCAGCAGGGCGCATGTGACGTGACAATACCCACCACGGGCTATGAGCACGTTTACGGTTTTGACCTGCAACCCGGCGAATTTTTGACGATTGATGTCTTGCCAGGAACCTCAAGTGCCGCGCTTTACATGTTCTCGGGCGAATGTGGCCTTCCGTCGGCCTGCGAAGATTTCCAGGCAGGCGTCACAGCTGGCAATACGTTCGAGTATCTCGCCACCTCACCCGAGCGGGTCTATTTCGTAGTGGATTACCGCTACACATCATCGACCACGAACTGGAACTTCAACTGGGACGTCAGCGTAACCAATTACGTCTGTCTGCCAGGACAGGTCAGTTGTCTTGACGCAAATACGGCCAGCCGATGCGCCGCTGATGGCTTGGCTCAACTCCTGAGCACTTGCCCAGGCGGTGGCACGTGTGCCGATGGACGCTGTGATTCCACACCAACCACTGCTGACGCTTGTTTCGGTGCAGTAGATATCGGAAGGGGTGGATCGTTCAGTGTTGACCCAACGCTGTTCACCAGCGAAGTGGATATCCAGAGTGGTAACTCCTGCTTCAGCGCGACCTATGGCGCGGCGGGCGAAGATGCCTTCTATCAGGTCACACTGCAGCCAAACGAGATTTTGGACGTATTTGCCCAAGGCACGGGGTCCTACCCCTATTATCAGGTGGTCTGGGCATTTACCGATTGTGCCGATGCTGAGGGTTCATGCCTTGGTGGTAGTGCCCCGGTAAGCAGCGGTGACACGGGCTTCAGTTATCAAGCTGGCGCGGCGGCTGAAACGGTCATTGTCGCACTAGACAACAGAACGGCCGGCGGAAGTGCAGTACGCTATTACGACGTCTCCGTTCGTGTCCCTGACTGCCTCTCAAGCGATCCCCTCGTCTGCAATGTGGGTGGAACTGGGTTGAATACCTGCGTCAATGGCGAAGTCGTTGAGTTTGTTTGCGGTGGTGGGTGTGCCGCTGGTGCCTGCGCGGTGCCTCATGGCGACACCTGCTTCGACAACCTCGTTTTGACCGGAACCACGGGCAGCATCGCCGGCGATTGGGCGTCGAACACGAACGCAGTGAATATCACTGCCACTCAGGTCGGCGGGTGTTCGTTTGATTCAAGCGACTATCCCGACGGCGCCGATGATATTTACGCCGTGACGCTTGCTGCCGGGGAAACCCTGAAAGCCGAACTTGTGGCATCAACCACGGCTGCTCACATGTATATCGTGGGTGATTGTGATGACCCGATGAACACGTGTCTCGTGTCTGATCCGCTTTCGCAGTCCACATCGACGATTCATTACCGTTCGACGGTTGGCGAGACTGTCTTTGTGATTGTTGACCGTGACGACACCTCGACAACGGGTGATTACACGTTGAATTACGACATCACCAGTACCGAAGCCTGTGCTCCGAATACGACTCGATGCCTCGACGCTAACACCGTTGAGTTGTGTGGTCCGACTGGTGTCCCGACTCCCTATACATGCGCAAGTGGTTGTGCAGGCGTCGCGTGCACGACTGGCGTTCAAGCCGATCAGTGCGCGAGTGCCGTTGATGTAGGAACAGGGGTTGCTCTTATGGGAAATTATGACGACTTCACAGACGATCTGGATTTCACTGGCCTTTGTGCTGGCGAAACTGAAGATGGTCCGGACGCGTTTTACAGCGTGACTCTTGCTGCCAATCAGATTGTCCGAGCTCGTTTGCTGTCACTGGGTGACGAACCACCTCTTCTCTACTTCCTCAACAGCTGCGACGCTGACCCTGCGTCTTGCATTATGGGAACCCACGAAGACGGTGTAGATCAGTCCGATAATAATGTTTTCCTCGAGTACCAATCACTCCTGGGTGAAACTGTCGTGATCGGTGTCGACAACGAATTCTCTGCGGACGAGCCTTTCTTCCTTACGGTCGAAGTGCTCACGCCTGATTGTGACCCGGCGACCTTTGTTCAGGCTTGTACCTTGGACGGAACTGGCTTCACGTACTGCAACTCGACCGGCTTCACGCGCGACCACGCTTGTGCCAACGTTGGGACCTGCAATCCGGCCACCAATCGTTGCGACGAACCCGTCGGTGATGCATGCCTCGATCCTTTCGAAGCTACGCCATCGATGCTCGGGATGCCGCTGACGCTCACCGGAACCCTGAGTGATTTCACCAACGACTACGACCTAGGCACCGGCAACGTCTGTACGCTGTCTCGTACCGCCGGCCCGGATTCTGTCTATGCTGTCACATTGACGGCCGGACAGACGCTTACCGCGACGTTGGTTTCCGACGAGATGGCTCCTGAAGACCTGGCACTCTACGTGACGCAGAGTTGCTCAAACGTTCGTAATCAGTGTCTTGGCGGCGCCGATAACGAAGTTGGGACTTCAACGCCGGAGCTTCTGACCTACACGGCTGCGGCCGATGGGACCTATTTCGTCTTCGTAGATTCATTCTACGTGGGGGCTGCGGGCGACTTCACACTCAACGTAACGGTCAACTAAAGGAATCGCTTGATTCCAAAAAGCCCGGCTTTGGCCGGGTTTTTTTTGTTTCTTGCACAAGAAAGCCTTTGTTTTTCAGTCGAATGACGCTTCGTGCAAGAACCTGCGTTTGACAAGTGCCTCAGGGCATGCGAAAAAACGCGTCCTTTTTGGACGCTCCGGCGTTCATCGTCACTGGCGTCAAAGCAGCACGAGGATTCCCATGACGAAGTCAGAACTTATCGAAGCTCTCTCAGAGAAAATCGATGTCCCCAAGAAACGCGCCGAAGACCTTGTCAACGCGGTGTTTGACTCTATGAAACAAGCTTTGCTTGAAGACGAGCGCATCGAGATTCGAGGTTTTGGGAGCTTCTCCATTCGCGAATATCGCGCAAAAACTGGACGGAATCCGAGAACCGGAGCTTCCGTTGACGTCGACGAAAAGAAGTCGGTGCATTTCAAAGCAGGAAAAGAACTGCGCGAACGCATCGACGCCTGATCATCCACGCCGGTTATTCTAATGACCCCGCTAGGTTTCTGCCTCGCGGGGCTTTTGTTTTGGAATTTCGCCATGACTACAGAAGCCTCATCCTCGGAAGTCCTTCGACTGACCGAGATTTTCTACAGCATCCAGGGCGAAGGGCGAGCCACAGGTCGCCCCTGCGTCTTCGTGCGCCTGTCCCGATGCAACTTGCGTTGTACGTGGTGTGACACGACCTACTCCTTCACAGGCGGCGACAAGCGCCCGTTGGACGAAGTGATCGAACAGGTTCGTGGCTACGACTGCAAATTGATCGAGATCACGGGAGGCGAACCCCTGCTTCAGGCGTCGGTTCATCCGCTGATGTCCCGTTTTTGTGACGAAGGCTTCACGGTGATGATCGAGACCTCGGGCTCGCTGGATATCAGCGTCATCGATCCTCGCGTTCATATCATCATGGATCTCAAGCCGCCTGCCAGCGGTGAAGAAGCCAAGAATCGTTACGAAAACGTCGAGCACCTGAAAGCCAGTGACGAGGTGAAATTCGTGATTCAAGACCGAAACGACTACGAATGGTCGCGTCAAAAGGTCGAAGAATTCAAGCTTTCGGACCGCGTGGCCGAGGTCGTGTTTTCGCCGGTCCACGAAAAAATGGACGCCCACGAGCTGGCCAACTGGATCATGGAAGATCATCTGAACGTCCGTCTGGGCCTTCAGATGCACAAGTTCTTATCGGTTGAATAGGTTCCCTTCTCATCGGCCGGGGATTGATCTATGTTCCCGGCGAATCATTCGGAGCGCATCGCACCGAATTTGATCCCAGGAGTTTATGATGACGACGCCCGTACGAGTTGCAGTCACCGGTGCCGCAGGCGCCATTTGTTATTCCATGCTTTTTCGAATCGCTGCTGGCGAGATGCTTGGGAAAAATACCCCCATCATCCTTCAGCTCATCGAAATCCCGCCGGGCATGAAGGCCCTTGAAGGCGTGGTCATGGAACTTGACGATTGTGCGTTCCCGTTGCTTCAGGGCATCGAGATCAGCGACGACCCCAACAAGGGTTTCGCAGGCGCCAACATCGCGATGTTGGTCGGCGGTCGTCCACGTGGTGCAGGAATGCAGCGCGCTGACTTGATCAAGATCAACGGACCCATCTTCGAAGGTCAGGGCAAAGCGATCAACGATAACGCAGCCGACGACATCAAAGTGGTTGTGGTTGGAAATCCTTGCAACACCAACGCCTTGATCGCGATGCATAACGCACCCGACGTGCCTCGTCAGCGCTTCACTGCGATGACCCGTCTCGACCAAAATCGCGCCATGACACAGCTTGCTCGTAAAGCAGGCGTGGGCGTCGACAAGATCAGCAACGTCGGCATCTGGGGCAATCACTCGGCCACCATGTATCCGAATTTCTACGACATTCAGATCGCTGGAAAATCGGCCGATAAGGCGATTGCAGACGAAGCTTGGCTTAAGGGCGACTTCCTCAAAACCGTCTCGACACGTGGCGGCGCGATCATCGCTGCACGTGGCGCCTCGTCAGCAGCAAGCGCTGGTAACGCGGCGATCGACCACATTCACGACTGGGTCAAAGGCACCGGTGAGAACTTCGTTTCGATGGCTGTGCCTTCGAACGGCGAGTACGGCGTGTCTGAAGGTCTGATCTTTGGTTATCCCGTTCGCTGTGACGGCAAAGGCGGATACAAGATCGTCGAAGGTCTCGACCTCAATGATTTCTCGAAAGAGAAGATCAAGGCAACCGACGCGGAACTCTCTGAAGAGCGCTCGTTTGTGGCCGACCTCCTCAAATAAGAAAACTTGAATAAACCCCGCCTCGGCGGGGTTTTTTTGTGTCCTGACGACGCCAAAGTCACGGAGCCCGAATGAAACGATATCTCGTCATTGCCCTTCTTGCTGTCGGTTGTTCTTCGTCGTCTGATATTCCAGACGAACAAGCGCAAATCGACTACCGATCCACGGCAGGAGCAAAGGAAGAAGAACCCGCCACAGCGCTCGAACCCACGGTTGCGACTGATGGGACTGTGAAAGCGGTGGGGCCGATTGCCACCATCGACGGCGTCGATATTCCCGCAGAAGAGTTCAATGTCGAGATCGGTCGCGTCATGGCGTCTGGCATGCCACCTGGTTTGGTGACGCGGTACAAGGACATGTTGGTCGAAAAAATCGTCGATCGCGTGCTTGTCGAGCGCGCCGTCGCGGACCAGAAGATCGAAATCGCTGAAACCGAGGTGGACACGAAGCTCGCCGAGATGTCGACCGAGTTTGAACGGGTCTCCAAAGAGACGGGGCAAGAGGTGAACATCGACACCTTGTTGGCTCAGCTGCACATCACGCAAGACGAACTCAGAAAATCGATCAAGCAGTCGATCGCCATTGAACGCGTGCTTACGGCACGCGGTCTCAAGGCACCCACGCCTGCAGATGCTCGAAAATTCTACGACGAAAACCTTGAGCTCTTTGCGACTCCGGAATCTGTCGAAGCTCGCCATATTCTGATCAAGGTCGCAGATGGAGCCGACGACAAGACGGTCGAAGAAGCCCATAAACGCGCGATGGAGGTGTACGGGAAAGCGTCGGCCAAAAAGGCCGATTTCAAGAAGATCGCCCTCGAGTTTTCGGAAGGCCCCTCCAACGAAAAAGGCGGAGATCTCGGATTTGTGCCTCGCGGCCAGACCGTCCCTGAATTCGAGGACGCGATGTTCGCGCTCAAGCCAGGTGAGGTGTCAAAACCCGTGCGCACTCCGTTTGGTTGGCACGTGATTCAATCTCTGAAAAAGCGTGACGCTGGAACGCTTTCGTTCGAGGAAGTTCAGGAGCGCATCGTTGCTCAGCTGAAAAATGACACCACAAAAGCAGCGCTCGAATCCCTGCTCGCAGAGCTGCGCGCCAGCACAAAAATCGAGCTCCATCCGGAAAACATCAAGTAAAGCTCTTGATGCCCCCTTCAAAAGTAGCGACGCAGGCCATCATCGGTTAACGTGTCGGTAGAGATTTCTTTCCGGTTCATTAGGATTCACGTCGATGTCGGAGTACCGCGAAGGAGCGGAGATCGCGGGGCGTTTCGTGATTCTCGACAAGCTCGGAGAAGGAGGAATGGGCACGGTATTCCGCGCCCTTCAGACTTCTCTCGATCGCGAGGTCGCGATTAAGGTCCTGCATTCTCAGGTGGCGTTTACGCCAAGGGCGCGCCGGCGATTTGGCCGGGAAGCGAGAGCTGTAGCTCGCCTGAATCACCCTCATATTGCAGCAGTTTACGACTTTGGCGCCGATCAGGGCGACCAGGCGCTCTGGCTTGCGATGGAGCTGGTCGTTGGCACCGCCATGACCGGTCTCAAGCGCGCTGAACTCGACACCCTCCGGCTGATGTCGCTCACAGACCAGGTTTTGAGCGCGCTCTCGGCAGCCCATGTCCGTGGAATTATCCATCGCGATATGAAGCCCTCGAACGTGCTTTTAACCCATGACGACGAAGGCCGCGAAGTCATCAAGCTTGTCGATTTCGGGCTCGCTGCGACTCAAGATGGCGAACTCAGCCTCGAGAACGCCCCTGGCGGGCTCGACGAAGAAGATCAAAACGACCAGAGCGCGCGCGTGATCATGGGCACGCCCAGGTATATGGCGCCCGAGATCTTTCGCAGAAAACCCGTCGATCCCCGAGTCGATCTCTACGCCTTGGGCGTGATCCTGTTCGAGATCCTCGCCGGTCGGCCACCTTATCCAGGCGACGACCCTCGTTTGGTGATGCGTGGCCATCTGAAAGAACCGATCCCCCGATTGGTTGCGCGTGAGGGCGTGGAAGTTCCCACCGAACTTGAGCGCGTGATTTACAAGCTTTTGGCGAAAGAGCCCGACGAGCGCTACCAGACTGCGATCGAGGTCCGCGAAGCGCTGCACACGATCCTCGGCAATTACTCTGTGGTTCCCTGGATGCAGGGGCCAACTCTGGGCGACATGTCCGCGCCTCAATTTGGGAACCTCTCACACGCTGGTTTCCTGAGTCGTTTTGGCGGCCAGACGATCCCTCCTGCAGCGATGCTGGGTGGGTCGCGTCCGGGCATGAACAACTCGGTGGCTCCGCTTGTGGGAAGGGTGACGGAACGTCGAACGATCGAGCATCACGTCCGCCGGTCTTCTCAGGAGAACGTGGCGGCTTTGATTACGATCGAGGGCGAGAGCGGCATCGGCAAGAGTCGCCTGGTGCAGTGGATTCAGGTTCGGGTTGATGAATCAGGAATCATGCGCTGTGCGGTGGGTCATCATACCCGTAATGGCGGTGGATTCGACGGCATGCGCGGGGTTTTGGACACCTTGCTTGGGACCAGCGACTCCCCGTACGACGACATGCCGCGCATCATCGAAGCTCGGCTTCGTCGATGGGATTTCTCGCAGGATGAAATCGACACGTCGATTCAACTGATGCGCCCTGGTGGCGAATCGCAACTCTTTGATGGTTCAGGTCCTGTCACGGACCGCGTGTCGCGCCAAGAACGCGTTTTTGCCGTGATCGAACGGATTCTGCGTAAGGTTGCACGCGAACGCCCATTGCTGATTCTCTTGGAAAACCTGCACGTCGCAGGCGAGACCACCATCGCGTTCCTCGAACATCTGGCGGTGGGCCTTCACCTGAATCCAGATCCGGTCTTGATCGTCATGACCGTGAATTCCGAACTTATCGATACTGTCCCGGAGATGCGGGACTCGTTGGTTCGGTTGGGGCGATTTGGCGTCGAAATGGCCCGGCTGAAACTGGGCCGACTCGATCTGGATGATGCCACCCAATTGGTGCAAAAACTTCTGCCCATCGACGATGCGATGGCGCGCAAAATCGCAGAAAGGAGCGGCGGAAACGCTCTGCACCTGACGCAGATTGTTCGCTACCTGCAAGAAAGCGAAAAGATCCTCTTTCAAAACGGATCGTGGCAGCTTCAGCCCGGTGTCGATATCGACAACGAGGTGCCCGAAGAGCTCGTCGAACTCATGCGCTATCGCGCCGAACGCGTCGCGTCGCGTTACCCGGACCCGCAGGCGCTCACTCAGATTTTGGAGCGTTGCGCGCTTCTGGGCCAACGGTTCGACTACCGACCTCTGCGTGGATTCCTCAAGAATCTCGGAGACAGTCATTTGGACGCGCATGTCGATTCCGCGCTGGAATACCTAGTTCGCGAAGGGATTTTTCGCGAAGCCGGGCATAGCGGGGAAGACGTCCTCGAGTTCAATCACGCGGTGATGCGCGACGTGCTCGTGAACGACATGGAAGGGCGTCGAACTCAGCGACAAATCCATAAGATGGCCGCCGAGGCGAAAATTAAATTCTACGCCTCCAGAGTCAATGAACACGCCCTCGAGATCGCCGAGCACTATCGGCGCGCCCGTGACGCCCGTGGCGTCTACGTTTTCACCGTCAAGGCTGCGCGCGCCGCCATGGTGGGCTCGGACCTCGACACCGCAATTCGGCTTTATCGAGACGCGATGAGTCTGGCCGAAAAGGACGAGTCCATCGACGCCGACCTTGAGGAAGGGCTCCAGGAAGTGTCCTCGGTGATGCGTTCCGAAGAGGTATCGCTTGAAGTCGCCAACATCGAACTCAAAATCGGCGAGTACGTCACGGCCCGTGAGCATTACCGGGCTCTCTTACGTTCAGCCAATCGTGAGATCGCCGTCTGGGCTCGCTGGGGGCTTGGCCAATTGGCCTTGCGTCAGGGCGAGCTTGACGAGGCTGTCAGTTGGTTCGACGCCGCCCTTCGTGAAACTCAGTCTTTGCAGGCACGGGGACTCGTTGAAACCGCCCAGCGGGTCGAAGCCCACAGTCTTTTTGGACTTGGAACGGTCGCGTTCCTAAAAGGCGACCTCAAGGTTGCCAGCAAGACCTTGCCCAAAGCTCTTGAGAACGCTCAGAAGCAACAGCAACGCCTCTTGGAGGGCGACATCCTTCGGACGCTCTCCGACGTGATGTGGAGCCTTGGGGACACCGAGAAATCTGAGATTTATCGACGTCGTTCGATGATGTTGGCTGAAACCGACGGGGACCAAGACGCGATGGCGCACTCGATGTTGCATGCCGCAACGTTCTTGCGCCAGGTCGGGCAACCCGCGCGCGCCGAAGAGCAAGCTCGCGGTGCGATGGGGATTTTTGAGGCTGTCGGCAAGCGCCACTCCATCGCGATGAGCCTACTTGTGCTTGGGCATATCGCGTGGTGCCGTGGGGAATTCAAAGAGTCGGCCTCCCATTACCGTGAAGCCCATCGACTCTTCGAAGCGTTCGAAGACCGCCGCGGCATGACGCACTGCAAGTTGCGCCTGTCCGAGTTGGCGTTTTCGATTCGGAAATTCAAGGAAGCTCAAACGCTGATTCGCGACGCATCCGAAGGCTACCGCGCCATGGGAGACCGTGTCGGTCTGGTCTACTGCAAGGTGCTGCATGGCCGAGTCGAACTGGCGGCGGGAAACCTGGAGCCGGCGTTTGCGGTCTTTAATGCCTGTGTGCTTGAAATGGGCGAAATAGGCGATGTCGCAGGGCGAATCCAGGCCCTCGCGTTCGCAACGGCCGCTCTGGAAAAACTTGGGCGACACGACGAAGTCGAGGCCAACCTGCGCGAGATCTTCCTTACCGTGCGTGGCGTTCCGGTGGCTTACGAGAACTTCGCCGCAGCGCTCGATATGCTTTCGTACGATCTGAACGTGCGCAAACCTGAGCTCGCCATCGAAACGGACGCGTTGGCCGAAGAAGCCTGGCAAATGCTTGGGCGACCGGTCCGCATCATCGCGTGAACTCACTAACAACAAAAATCCGGGAGAGGGCCCAGCGGCTTGGTTTTGTGCAGGTTGCGTTCGTACCCGCGGCACGCGCAGTCCACGCAGATTCGCATTTTGAGTGGATCAGCGAGGGGCGGCACGGACTTATGGGCTGGATTGAGCGCTATGGCGAGCTTCGCTGTGACCCTGCGGTCTTAGAGCCAGGCACCGAAACTGTGGTCGTGCTCTCGTCCATTTACAACCCGGGAAGCGACCTCTTGGGTGGGGGATTACGCATCGCTCGATACGCTCAGGGGGACGACTATCACGAAGTCCTTCGGGCCAGAATGCTAGAGCTTGCGGCCTTTATTCATGCAGAAGCTGGGGTCGAAGTCGGCGCTCGGCCAGCTGTGGATTCTGCTCCATTATTGGAACGCGACTTGGCTGCGGCAGCAGGAATCGGCTGGATCGGCAAGAACGCGATGTTGATTCATCCTCAGGTTGGGTCGTACACCTTTTTGTCGGAGCTTCTGGTCAAATTGGAGCTCGTCGAAGAAGTCGAGCCCAAGCCGGACCGATGTGGCACGTGTTCACGCTGCATCGATGCCTGCCCAACCGGGGCCATCGTGTCGCCATACGTGATCGACGCACGACGCTGTATTTCATACCTGACGATCGAATTACGCGGTCCGATTCCGCGTGATTTGCGCCCCTTGATTGGAAACCTGATTTTTGGCTGCGACATCTGCCAGGATATTTGTCCTTGGAATCGCAAAGCTGAAGAGACGGTCGACGAGGCGTTCATGACTCGTCCAATCCTGGAAACGTTGAGTCCGGAAGACCTTCTAGAATTCGACCAAACCACGTTTTCTACGGTGTTTTCTCGCTCGCCTATCAAGCGCGCTAAACGTTCAGGGCTTTTGAGGAATGCCGCGGTCGTGTTAGGCAATCGTCGTGATCCGATACTTTTTGAGCTTTTCAAAAAACGTCTCAAACTTGAGCCCGATGCGTTGGTCCGTGGCCACGTCGCTTGGGCGCTCGGTCGGTGTGGTCACGCGGACGTACATGACGAACTTGTCGCGGCTTTGTCGGTTGAGACCGAGCCGTTTGTGATGGAAGAAATTCGCCACGCCTTGGAGTCGGCCTGTGGATAAGTACTTTGTTGTTGAACGCCCCGAAAAACAAACGATCCCGATTCTTGTCGATGTCCCACACGCCGGAGAGTGGATACCAGACGAGGTTCTGTCGGAGATGGCGGTGGGGGACCAGACCTTGCGTCGGGATTTGGATCTTTACGTCGACGAAATTTGGGCCAAGACCGCGACGTTTGGCGCGACCCTGATCCGATCGTGTGTTTCGCGGTATGTGGTCGACTTGAACCGCGCTGGCGACGACGTTGCGGCGACCACGGTTCGTGGAGCAAAACGGGTCATGGCTCCGGGCTATTATCACGATCGCGGCGTGGTTTGGCGCACGACGACGGACGGTGTTCCCGTCATGTCATCGCCGATGAGTCGCGAGGCTTTTGAACGGCGAATTGCGATGTTTCACACGCCGTATCATGCTGCAATCAAAGCGGAAATTGAGAGAATTAAGGCTCAGTTCGGTTATTGCATTATGGTCGATGGACACTCGATGCCTTCGATGGGGCGTTCAGGCCATTCCGATCCAGGCGCGCGTCGAGCCGACGTTGTTCCCGGTGATGTCGGTGGTACGGCCTGCGACCCTGCAATCACCTGGGCTGTCGAGCGTCATTTTAAGTCAAAAGGGTATTCTGTCGCCGTGAATAAACCCTATCAAGGGGGATGGATCACCCGCTCTTTCGGCCGCCCACGCGATGGCGTCCATGCGATCCAGATCGAGTTAAATCGCGATCTTTATATGGATGAAACCAGCTTCGAGCGCCGTCCAATACCGATGGAAAAGCTCGCAGAAGCCTGCGTCGCTCTGATCCCCAAATTGGCGGAGTTGCCGGATTTAAAACCGGATTTTGCCTGAGCCTGGCTCATTCAGATTGAGCGCAGGCCCAAGGGTTTGTCCAGGTCCAAGCGTCTGCAAAACACCTAGCTCAAAAAACGGTATCCTTCCGAGCCGTGTTGGTCGCCTAAGTCCGCAGTCCATCGAGGAGCGCTTGAATCTCAAGTTCGCTCACCACCCCTCGATCCACCAACAGCTCGATCAACGCTTGTAAGGCCGCCCGTGCGTCAACGCTTTCGGGAATCTCCAATGCATTCAGTGGTCTGCTTTGAACCCCAGGTTTTTCGCGACCTAGCGCACGAAACTGGTTCGTTGGCTTGCGCGATAACTCGTCCTCGGTTTCGTGCAAACCTGCAAGGTCCGACTCAGTGAGCTCACGTGTATTGGGTTCGACTCTGGCAGCGGGACGGGGAATAACCGCACCAAGCCCTTTGAGTGTGTCGCCATTGGCGAGTTCGTTTTCGAAATCAAGGTCGACTTCGACCTTTCTGGTCGCGGGCTCGACTTCGATCTTGGGGTTGGGTTCGGCTGCTTCTGCCGCATCCTCGTCGTCGTCCTGATCGTCGGTTTTGGTCTTGAGTATCTGTCGTCCAAGGAAACCATAATCGGTTTCTGAATCCCGCGCTTTTTTGCGCTTGGACATCTCTTGAACGCCCACCCCGACACTCGTTTTGTTCGATCCCGTATCGAGTTGCCCGCTGTCCAAGCTGTCGGTGTCTTCGGCATTCAGGCGTGCGGTGGCTTTCTTGGGGCGAACCGAGGCCAACCCGCCTTTGCCCTGACCGTCCGAGCCAACACCGCGACTCGTTCTGCCCGATTCGCCATCGTCGCCGTTTGAGAGCTCGTCGAGATTCTTTTTCATTGTGGGCTCGCCCACATCGAATTCGTCTTCCTCGAGGAGCGCTCTAGAGCGCGCTTCGATCTGAGCTCGGCGAGAAGTCGCAGCGTCTTCATCGAAGAGACTGTTCGCGTTCGCGGCACTGACAATCTCGGAAGATTTCCTTGTCCGTTTTTGCGTTATCGGATCGCGATCAGCCTTGGAACCTGTAATCGCGTCATCGAGGTCCCACGACTCCAACGAAGTCGGTTCGGCGTTGATCGGCGCCTGCATGAGGTCGCTCTCGAGAAGATCGAGCGACGGCAGATCTCCGCCGTTATCCGCGATCTCAAACACATCAGTCGTGGGGCGATCCCGCATGCTTTGTGAGATCACCGAGCTGTCTTCGATCTGGCCCATCGCCTCGGCTGAATCGAAAAACTCAGCCCAGCTTGCGTCCTCTAGAGCGTCGATGGCGACATCGCCAAGGTCGACCAGATCGTCGATTTCGGCGATCGAATAATTACGTTTGATGGCTGCAGCAAGCGCGAGGGGCCCGACGAGAACCGGATGGATATCGATGCCCGTATGGGTCGAAATCTCGTCCATCGCGAGCACATCAAGGGGATCGGCCATGCCCAAAATGAGCTCTAGCTGGCCGTTTTCTTCGACCACTCGCAAGGGAATCACGTGATTTCGATTGGCGATCGACAGGGGAACCAAATCGATGAGATCGCTCGCCAGAATCACGTTATCCAATGAAACCGACGGTACATTTAGGAGGGATGCCGCCAACCGAACCAACGTCGCTTCGTCGATCAGGCGTTCATGGATGAACACGTGATAGAGGGACTTTTTGGAATCTCCCCGGCGTCGGAAGCCTTCCTTAACAGTCGGCTCGTCCATAAGACCTGCTTGCAGCAGGCGTTGGACCAATTGTGCGTCGTCGATCATCGAAAGAGTCCGATCCTAGAGCGCATGCAAATGGCTACCGGGTGGCGGTTCGAGTTCAAACAGGGAATCAGGGAGGTCTATATCCAGTTGAGTCTCACCGACGTCCATCGAGAAGTCAAGGTCTCGGGCGGGCCACACAAAACGTCGAAAGTCCGGAAGTGCACGTCCTGTCTTACCTTTCCAGTCTTCTGTGGTGTACTGGTAGACCGTGTCACCTTTGCCATTGGTCTCGGTGACCCCCACGACAGAAAAATCCTGATGGCGAACCCACATGACGAGCTTTCCGCCCTCACGTCGTCGAACAGCGTAGGCGTAGGCTCCTTTGGCGCTGTCCCATGACAGGGTTGGCTCGGCGTCTTGTTCGTCGAAACGATCCCAGGGCGCGCCACCGACCATCACCCGCGATACGTCGCGTGCCGACAGGTCCACAGGCAAGAGGCGTGCGATATTTTCTTTGGTGGCCGGTCCCGAATAATAGTCGTTGGTATCGCGACGATGCATGGCAAACGTCGTCCCATCGGACACCAAAAGGCTCATGACCTCATCCGACCCAGGCATGCGTGTCTGAACCCGCAAAAAGCCGGGGGATTTCACCAGGATCAATTGGCGGACTTTGACGCGCTCGCCGTCTCCAAAATAGTCCAAGACCACTTCTTTGAAGCGCGCTGACGTGAATTGAGCTGTGTGGGCCTCGATGCCGCCGCGTATCAACGCAGGGTCTTTGATCTCGTCTTTTGGGGGAGGGGTGGTGTGCGGACAAGCGCTCAACACAAAGGTGGCGAGCAGCAGCAATAGAATTCGCATCAATGAAAACTCAGCGGTCGGGGGTGCTTGCGGCGCCGTAGAAGCTCGCCGCGAAAGTATGGACGCGGGTAGCAGTCCCGTTATTCCGATTTATCTCTACCAAATCTCCAGACGACGTCACTCCCCATAAACGACCCCAGGCCGACGTCAGTCCCCAAATTCCGTTGAAACCTGTCACACCAACCGACGTTGTCATGGCGTTAATTCCATCCACAACCACCAACGAGTCCGTGAAAGTGTGCGACGAGGTCATGTACAAAACGTCCTGTTTGGTGACCACACAATCGCCACTCGATTGGTAAAGCCCCCCCATATTGCCTTTGAATTGGGCGACGCCGGTTGTCAGGTCAGCGGTATAGAGCTGATTTCCCGAGGTGATGAACACCTTGCCATCGCTGTCGATCGCCATTCCATTGGCGTTGCCCACGTTCGCGCCGAGCGCTTGCGGCAATTTGTTCCACTGGTTGGTTGTGGCATCAAATCGATACAGAAATTCCGGCGAAAGGCCGTAGAGCGTGCCGTCTGGGTGGGTGTCGATGTCGAAGAGGCCCGGCAAGGCGCCCACGGTGTCGAGCGTCAACAGGAATGGGTCGAGCCGATAGAGCGTCGTGTCCGAGTGGGCGTAAAACGAACAGGTGATGCCGTCGTTGACCAGCGTATCGCAGTCGTTGTCGAACTCGTCGCAAATTTCGCCCAGACTCGGAGAGCGCGAGGCATTCAGGTCATCGCAGTCGTCTCCGCCACATTCCATCGCGATATGTCCGTCCTGGTCAGCGTCGCGTGTGCACGACATCACCGGAGCATCGGGCTCGCTGTCAGCTCCCATATCAGGCGGGTCGGTCTGCACATCGTTTTCGGAATCTTGGCCCAGATCGGTAGAGCCGCCGGTGTCGTTGCTCCCAAAATCAGGCAACGGGTTGGACACTCGCGCCACCTCGCAGGTGCCTGCAATGGGATTAAAGGTTTCGCCGGCCTCACACGTCGTGGTTGCGGCGTCGTCAGATCCACATGCCGAGATCAAGATTATGAACACTAACAAACGCTTCATTCATGGCTCCTGCCTTATGGATAAGGCGCTTGGCACTCTAGCCGCATCTCAGGAGCACTTACAAGTCCGTGCCCGGCCCCCAAATCCATCAACACTTGACACTCAGGGCCCCGCGTTCTCTTATGTGCCACCAGTTTTCAAGGCTTACCGATGGCAGATCTTAAGGGAAAAACAATCTTCATTACGGGCGCAAGCCGGGGCATTGGCCTCGCGATTGCGCTTCGTGCCGCTCAAGACGGCGCGAATATCGTCATCGCGGCTAAGACCACGGAGGCTCACCCGAAGTTGCCCGGTACGATTTTCACCGCGGCCAAAGAAGTCGAAGAAGCCGGTGGTCAGGCTTTGCCTGTCAAAGTCGATATCCGTCATGAAGACCAGATTCAGGCCGCGATCGACGAGGCCGTCAAAACCTTTGGTGGCATTGATATCTGCATCAATAATGCGAGTGCCATCGACCTGCGCGACACGTTGAGCATGGACATGAAACGCTACGACTTGATGCACACCATCAATACTCGTGGGACTTTCCTGACCTCGAAACTCTGCCTGCCACACCTGTTAAAAGCCGAAAATCCCCATATTTTGAACCTGTCTCCACCCTTGAATATGGCCCCGCATTGGTTTGGTTCGCACGTCGCGTACACCATGGCCAAATACGGCATGAGCATGTGTGTTCTGGGCATGGCCGAGGAATTCGCTGGAAAAGTGGCCGTGAATGCTCTTTGGCCGCGCACCGCCATCGCAACCGCGGCAGTTCAAAACCTACTTGGTGGGGACGAAATTGTGCGCATGAGCCGAAAAGTCGAAATCATGTCTGACGCAGCTCACGCAATTTTGGTCCGAGGCAGAGATTGCACCGGTAATTTCTTTGTGGATGACGAAGTGCTGATGGCGGAAGGCGTCACTGATTTTGAACAGTACGCCGTTGAACCAGGCATGCAGCTCGCTCCCGACTTTTTCCTTTGAGAAATCCAGTGAAATTAAAAATAATTATTGCATCAATTCTCGTGCTCGCTTCGTCCTGTAAACAGGATCCACCGGCGGAGGCTCCAGCGACGGCCACCCAAACGGCTGTTCAGGCTGTCGAAGAAAAGCCTTCGGTCTACGGTGCCGAATTCATGGACATGAGCGACGAAGCTCAGGCGACGCTTATTAAATCGGGTGATCCAGCCAAGGTCCGCGATCTTGTGGCGTACAAGCTCTATGAGTTTGGAAACGCCGCAGGCGAAGGCACGGTGGGACCGCTTCAGGTCGGAAATAAGAAGGTCGAACAGCCTTTGATGATCGGTCTTCGTCAATCTCGCATGCTGGTTGCCAAGTTAGGCGGGGCGCCAAGCGATTGCGACGTGGAGTGTCAGAACACCCATCTGAATCAAGTCGCTGAGCCCCTTACGGGCGGACTTCTGTATAAAGCGGACGGCTCCGTTGATGCGGCGATGCTAAAAACCCTGATCGAAAAAATGCAATTTGGTGCCGGCGACTCCGTACTGGGGATCCCCGCAACCGCAGTGTACGCGAGCTTCAAACCGACGTTGCGTGAATACGCATTGGTATTTAGAACGCTCAATAAAATCGGCCCCGACGTCGTCAAAGGCGAGTTTAATGCGGCCTTGGCCGACGCGGGTGACGACAAGGACGCGATGTCGACGTTCTATCGTCGATTTGTGAACATGAATGATGTCGTTGGGCAATCTGGCCTTCAGAAGTCGAATCGCCATGCCGTGGCGACGGGCTTCTGGATGCGTAGAATGGCCGACGGGACGTTGCCGCTCATTGAAGAAACGTTGAAAAAGACTTTGGTCGAATTCGATAAGCCTCTTCATGACGAAGTGTTTTCGGCCAAATGAGAACCGCCCATATCTATTTAATTCCCGGTTTTTTTGGGTTCTCGGATATTGGTGGCATCACGTATTTCCACCACGTTACAGAATTTCTGCGCGCCCGGCTTGAGCGACGAGGCATCCACGCCATCGTTCGCGGCGTGGCGACTTTGCCGACTTCAAGCATCGAGAAACGCGCAGCTCGCCTTTTTGACGTGATCGCCGAGGATGACCCGCAGGGGGAAATTCATCTTGTCGGGCATTCTACCGGCGGTCTTGATGCTCGCGTGTTTACGACGCCAGAAATTAGTTTGCCCAACGTCGATGCGACCCGACACGCGGAGTACGCCTCGCGCGTGGTGTCTGTGACCACGGTCTGTTCGCCACATCGTGGTACGCCAATGGCGAACTTTTTTGACAGTGTTTCTGGCGGGCATCTGCTCTATCTGCTGACACTCACAACGATTTACACCCTTCAATTTGGAAAGCTTCCAATTGGCGCCGTGATTGCGCTTGGCGGAGTATTGGTGCGCCTCGACGACGTCGTGGGTCTGGATAACACCATTTTTGACCAAATCTACGATTTGTTGCTCGATGATTTTGACAAAGAACGTCAGGAAAAAATCCGGTCATTCTTGAAATTAATTTTAGAAGACCGAACCCTGATTCGACAGCTCCGTCCTGAACTCATGGACGAGCTCAACGCACGAACACCTAATCGTCCTGGCGTGCGTTATGGAAGTGTCGTGCTGCGTGCGGCGACTCCAGGTTGGGAGACCACACGGTCGATCGGCCTTCGGCCCTACGATCAGGCCACCCACATGCTCTATCGCGCCGTTCAGTTCCTATCGGTCCTGCATTTTGAGGATCCTCGACTCGCTGAAGAGCACGACGACGCCTTGACGCTCGCCTACGGCTTCCGCCCCAGCACCTTGGACAGCGATGGCATCGTGCCTACGCTGTCGCACCCCTGGGGGGAGATTCTGTGGACAGGTTGGGGCGACCACCTTGATGTATGTGGACATTTTGACGACTCTTCACGCAAACCACCTCATGTGGATTGGTTGAAGTCGGCTTCAGCGTTCAATCGCCACGACTTCGAGAGCCTTTGGGCTGCGGTGGGTGATTTTGTCGGGCAATCTTCATGATTCCTGCGTCTTAAAGTAACGAATCCAAGGATGTTTTCGTGAAACTAGAAATTCTGTTCGTGGCGTGCTTTTTGGTGAGTTGCGATAAACCAGCGGTCGAGACGCCGAAAATATCCCAGGAAAATGCTCCCGCCATGAAGGTGGCGGGCGTTGAACACAGCACAAAAAGCCTTGAGCAACTCAAAGCTGAACATACCGATGCTTTTCTGATGATTGGCAGCGAAACCTGCGTTAACTCAAAAGGTATCGCGCCACATCTCGACGAATTGGCGGCGCAGCAACCTGCCATTCGTTTTATCAGAATTGAGACCCTGCCTGGATCTGAATTTGCGACCCCCACCTTCATGATTCTGAAGAACGGCGAGGTTGTAGACAGGCAAAGTGGGGCGGTGGGGCCGGGGGATGAGGCGGCTTCGAAAGAGAATCCCCTTTTGCTTCTGAACCTGCTCGCCCGAAATGGCCTTGTCTCGCAGGATCCCTACTCGCTCCTGCTCAACGAGGAACCCGCTGAACCGCCTCCCGCCTGGCTTTTCCCGGGCTTGGGTGCGAATGCCCGGCGGCTCGATGGCTGGCAAATGAAGGGCCAGAATTTTCTTCGAGCTTCTTTTGCAGGCGCTTCGATTCGGGACGCGGATTTTAGTGAAGCGAATTTGCAGGAGGTGAACTTCTCGCATACGGATTTGACGGGGACGAAGCTTCAAGGGGCCTCGTTGGATGGTATCTACTGGAACCAGACGATCTGCCCTGACGGCAAAGTTCATGACGGCGGTTGCGCGGAATTTGCGACCGCCGCCGAATAGAAAACGGACCCAACGTGTTTCATTTGTTTTTGATTTCGGAGTCGTGGTGTGCAGTTTTTCGACCACTGACCCTTCTGTTTTCGGTGCGAATTAAATGAAGGCATCTCCACTCATAACAGCGATTTCCGACGGATTTGCATTCGTCCGCGGGCCGCAGTCGTCTGGTGATCCGACCTACCGCGAAAAAGCGGTCATCATCACGCCCTTCATGTTCCTCTACGCAAGTGTTTATCTTTTTCTAAATCATTTTCCGGTTGAGGCTCCTCACCTGTTGCCGATGCTTCGGATTGATCAAGATATTCCGTTCTTAGTCTGGACGGTTTTTCCATATTCGGTGTTGTTGGCGTCTGGAATCTTGCTGCCGATGTTCATCCGCTCACGGGAACTCATCTATCGAACCATGAGCGCGTATGTGGTTTCGCTGGCGATCAACGCGACGATTTGGGCTCTTTATCCTACGATCTATCCTCGTCCACCGGCACCCGGTGGGGGGAGCCTGACCGAGGCGTATTATCTGCTGATGATGCAGCTTGATACGCCCCTAAATTGTCTTCCTTCTGGGCATATCACTTCGCCGGCGGTCATGGCTTGGGCCGTCGCCCGCGAAAACCCTCGTTATGCGAAGGCAATTTGGATTTCCTATGCGATTTTGGCCGTGTCGGTTTTGACGACCAAACAGCATTATTTTTGGGATATCGCAGCGGGTGTGAGTTGCGCTGCGTTTGCGGTTTTCTTGGTCAATTCTTTGGCAGACCGCAAAGATCAGTTGCTGAGCAATCGACGCGCCGACGTCTGAAAACACGAATCGCCTCTTCGCTTTGGCAGGAACGAGCCTCTACGTTAGTCTCTGGTCTTCGCGTTATTGGAGGCGTCATTGAGAACCCAAATTAAATCGAATGGTCTTCTGGCTGGAGTCGTCGCCCTTGCGCTGGTCAGCGCGTGTTCGGATGACTCCGAGACCGTGGCCAATGATACGAAATACGACCTTCCAGATGTTGCTCAGATCGACGTTGTGGATGCTGCCCAGAGCGACGTGGATACCAATAATCAGCCTGACGCCGGCCAGCCCGACCTTGGTGAATTAGATCTCGATGTCGCCACCTGCTGGCAAGTACCGCTGCAATCTTCCGTCACCAACGTGCAGCCCATGACAGGCATCGTGATTTGGGAGGATTCCTGGGATGACGACCTCGTGAAGACTCAGGTTGGCAACGTTCAGCTTGAGTACGCTTATGTGGCTCCGGGGGACCTCTCCACGGGGCCTGGAACCTACGACTGGTCCAAGCTCGATCAGATGCTTGACCGAATTAAGGCGCATAAACATCAGGCGATAATCCGGTTTTATTACACCTATCCTGGAAAGCAAACGGGTGTTCCAGCCTGGATCAAGGCGCTGAATTCTTATCAGGAAACCACCGGAACATCGGAAGGAAAGCAGACCTGGTTCCCGGATTGGTCGAATCAAAACCTGAAGGATTTTCACACAGATTTTTACACCGCGTTTGCGGCGCGCTACGACCAAGACCCGCGGCTTGCATTCTTGCAGACCGGCTTTGGTTTGTGGGCCGAATACCATATCTATGACGGCCCCAATCGTTTGGGGCATGAGTTCCCAGACAAAGAATATCAGACGGCTTTTTTGACCCATTTGAGTCAAGTGTTGCCGACCTTGCCGTGGAGTATTTCGATCGACGCCGGCGAATCGGACTATTCACCGATCGAGGCCAATGCGGCGTTGATGAACCTCAAGTTTGGCCTCTTTGATGACTCGTTTATGCACGAGGACCATGGCGCCTATAACACCGATATGTGGAACCTTTTTGGTTACACCAACCGTTACAAGAACTCGCCACACGGCGGCGAATTCTCTTATTACACCGACTTTGACCAGGAACATGTTTTGGACGTGGCGGGCATTTATGGTCGTACATTTCAGGACCAGGCCGCCAAATTTCATATTTCCTACATGATTGGAAACGACCAACCCGACTACCAAACAGTGGCTCGAATCAAAGAAGCGGGCATGCAATCGGGGTATCGATTCCGGATTTCGTCTTTCGAATCATGCGATGGCGGCTCGACCGTCATGGTTACGAATGAAGGCGTCGCGCCGATTTATTACGACGCTTTTGTCGCGATAGATGGCGTGCGCTCTGATGCCTCGCTCAAAGGCCTTCTGCCCGGTCAGACATGGACGATTCAGACTTTGGCTGGAACCGCCGTGGGTGGGCAGGCTCCAACACTCACGATCGAGTCGGACCGTCTGGTCGCGGGACAAGTCATCGAGTTTGCCGCGGACTTGCAGTGAGCAGTGAGCAGTGAGCGGTGAGCGGTGAGCGGTGAGCGGTGAGCAGTGAGCAGTGAGCAGTGAGCGGTGAGCAGTGAGCAGTGAGCGGTGAGCAGTGAGCAGTTGTGATTCGGTACGCGGGCATCCTGCCCGCTGTGATTCGTGTATTGGCGACGCCAGAACCGACCAAAACACTGATGACATACTTTTCTGAGTCCTCGTCCGAGATTGATTGGGTTGAGGAATTCTTTTATGCGTCATTGCCTGCTGGAGAAAATTGGGATGATTGGCGAGATCGTCAAATCTTCCTATTCGGTGACGACCATGACGGGTTTCTAAAAGTTCTAGACGGTTTTCACGATCGATGAGCTGCGGACCATGAGTCGGCCTGGCGTGCGACGAATCCCAACGCGGGCAAGATGCCGGCGCCCCGTATCACCACCCAGCTACTGCCAGCTGCTCACTGCTCCCCGCTCACCGCTCGCCGATTCTCGATATTTCTGAAAAGTTATGGCAAGGTGGGTCGGTTCAATCAGATGGTGATTCGATGAAACGTTTTTTGCCCGTCATACTGCTCGCAGCGGCTTGTTCCGACACCGCACCGGATTCGGTCGAGCTCCAGCAACCGCTTGCCCAAGACGTGGTCCAGCCAGCTGTGATTTCGACCGCGCTCGAGAACGCTGCCGAGAAAAAGGCCAAGGCGGAGTGGACCGGCGAAGTCGCTCCACAAGTCATCGATTGGACCGAAGCAGCCAAACACATGCCTATCAAAGATGGCCTGGTGCCGGCTGCTCAAAAAGACATCATTTCAGGCGTAAGTCTGCCGGTCCTGCTGCCGCTCGATGCGACGTTGGCGAGCTCGGTTTTCATGACCAAGGGGGACCTCTGGTACGGGGCGGATATGAACGGTGAGGGTGTCCACGTTTATATCCACGGCACTCGCGGTGAGTATCCAAATGATTTTAAGCTCACCGAAGCCCAGCTTGCGCAAATCAGGAATTTTACGATCTACCGAACCCATGAAATCGTGACGCTGACGTTCAAAATGTACGGCGCCGCGTATCGCGTTGATGTCGAGTGCGCCGCGCCGGATGCGCGATGCAAGCAAGACGCATACGTCACGGATCTGGCCGAGAACCTTGTGTTCGCGGGAGGTCAGCAATGAAACGCCTGACCCTCGCCCTTGTGTTCATCGCCGCGCCGGCATTTGCCGCTGATTTTACGTACAACCCGCCGGGTTCTTTGACCGGCGGCAGCGGAACGGGCCGAGTCGACGACAAAGTCTACGCTCCAGGCATGCGCTATCCGATCGAGGTCGCGCCCTCGTATCCGAACTCACAGGTCTGGGGAGCTGGTGGCTCGCAGGGCGGTGGTGGCGGACAATGCGACGCAAAGAATTATTCGTATCCGTGGTGGGATAATTATTGCGAGTCTCGATCATGGGATATGCCGCTCTGTCCCTCGGGAACCGGCCATCAAGGCCAGGATATCCGGCCGTCCACATGCGCAAATAAAACGCATTGGACCGTCGCTGCCGAAGACGGGACGATCACGAGCATCGGTACCTATTCAGTTTATCTGACGACAGCCAGCGGCCGCGTTCATCGTTACCTTCATATGGACCCGCCGACCTTGGCCGTGACCCGCGGCCAAAAGGTCACGCGCGGTCAACGCATGGGCCTTGTTTCGAACGCGTTCAACGGCACGCCGACCACGATTCATACGCATTACGACATCATGGACGACGTATCGGGCTTGGGGCAGGTTTTTGTGCCTCCCTACATGTCACTGGTTCGCTCCTACGAAGAACTGATCGGCCAACCGGCGGTTGCCTGTGCCATCGTTCCAGCCGGCGGAGGAACGCTCGATAATTCAGGACCGTGCTTTACGGCATTTGGAAATCCGACCTATTGGCGTTCGGTAGACGGCCAAGGCGTTGAAAATAACTTTCAGTGGACCAACGCCTGGGACGGTGCAGATCCGGGCAACTGGGGACGCTGGAGCATCAATGTCGAAGAGGCCGGTGAGTACGAGGTCTCGTTCAATGTGGTCGCTGGTTATAACGTGTCTAAAAAGGTCCGATACGTCGTCAAACATGCCGGCGGAGAAGACACCTTCATCGTCGATCAAAGCGGTGTGACCGACTGGCATTCGCTGGGGAAATTCACCTTCGAGACCGACGGCGATAATTGGGTTTCGGTCAACGATAATACCGGTGAGACCGCAAGTGACCTGCACATCACAGCTGACGCCCTGCGCTTGATTTCGACCGCCACGACCCCGACGAATAATAATCCGGGCACAAATAATAGCCCGGGAACCAATAATGATCCGGGCACGACGAATAATGGCCCAGGCGTGATTCAAAATGGAACCAACACGGTGATTCCGACCCCAGGCACCAACCCCGGCAACGAGATCACTGCCTCCAGCTCGACCTCGGTTTCGACCTCGAACGGTTGTTCAACAGGTTTGGGAGGTCTTGGTTTGATGGGCCTCTTTGCCGTCGCTGGTTTTCGACGCAGAAAGCAGTGATTGAGTCCGCACTGTGATTGGTCGTGCCGCTCACACAGCAAAGTGACGTGCCCAAAACTTCGCATGATGGTATTTGATGGGGGAATTCGACGATGGAGCGGTCATGAAAAAGCGCAGTCTCTCAGGTATCAAATCTACCGGCACACCACATCTGGGCAATTATCTGGGTATGATTCGTCCTGCGATCGATTTGCAGGATGATTTCGACTCATTTTATTTTGTCGCTGAATACCACGCACTTACGTCAGAACGAGACCCAGCGGCCATGCGCGCTTCGACGCATATGATCGCGGCGAACTTTCTGGCCTTTGGACTCGATCCAGCCCGTGCAGCGTTTTTCCGCCAGTCGGATGTGCCCGAAGTGACCGAGCTGGCGTGGCTCTTGAGCTGTGTCACCCATATGGGCCTGCTTGAGCGCGCCCATGGTTACAAAGCCGCCAAAGATCAAGGCAAAGAAAAAGAGATCAATCATGGCGTGTTTTCGTACCCCGTGCTCATGGCCGCCGACATTCTGATCTACGATTCGGACGTCGTTCCAATCGGGCGAGACCAGATTCAGCACCTTGAGATGACCCGCGATATTGCCGTGAAATTGAATCTGGCTTTTGGCGAAAACCTTGTGAAATTGCCCGAGGCGCTGGTCCGTGAGGAGGTCGCTGTTGTCCCAGGAACCGACGGACGAAAGATGTCGAAATCCTACAACAACATCATCGAACCTTTGGCCAAACCCAAAATATTGCGCAAACAAATCATGAGTGTGGTCAGCGATTCCACGAGCCTGGAAGACCCCAAAGACCCCACCAACGATAATACGTTCGCGCTCTACAAGCTTTTTGCCACCCCCGATGAACTGGCTGAAATGGAGGCGAATTACCGCGGCGGAAATTACGGTTATGGGCATGCAAAACAGGCGCTCTACGAAAAAATGAACGACTATTTTGGGCCTTACCGCGAAAAATACGACGCCATTTATGCCGACGAGGATTACTTAGAAGGGGTCCTCGAGGCTGGTGCGATCCGCGTACGACCGATCGTCGAAGAAGTCATGGATCGCGTTCGATACGCGACCGGACTTGGACCAAGGCGCCGATGAGGCATCGTCTTGTTGTCCTGATTCTGCTGTTATCCGCAAGTGCTACGGCGGCCCCTGCCACGCGATTGGTTCGATGGGTCAACGAGCTCACGGATGTCGAGTCTGCCGGTCGAGCCACCGGTGTCGGCGCTCCTTTGGCCGCAAAGTGGCTTGAAGCAACCCTCAAAAAACTCAAGTTGGAACCCGCCGGCGAAGACGGTTACCAGGTGCGCGTCTCGGTTCCCTGGCGAGCTGAGGTCGATTCGGGGCTGGTCGTTGGCGAAACGACTCTGGCTCCGGGCATTGAGTTTCAGGCGGCAAATTTTAGTGACTCGGGAAAGGTAGAAGGGACCCCTGTTTTTGTGGGATATGGGATTTCCTCGCCGCGCCTTGGTCTTGATGAATACGCGGACATCGATGTTCGCGGCCGCATCGTTGTTGCCCTGACGGGGGTTCCAGACTTTCTGACTCCTCTGCAACCCAACGATCTCCAACTGAGCTCGATGCAGTCCAAAGCCGCGGTGGCGCTGGCCAAGGGCGCACGAGCGCTCGTCTTGGTCAACGATCCACTTGGACACGGCGCGGGAACGGGGCAGCGGCCCGACGAGATTTTCCCGTTTCAGCCAGAGCGAAGCTTGGATGGCATCATCGTATTACGGGTTCCGCACCGAGTTTTGACCCGAGCAATTCCATCGGTCGACTTCGCCGCAGCTCAGGCGACCTTGTCGACCACGCGCTCTCCCGTTTCCGGGATTCTGCCCGTGAAGTTCACCGTTAATGTCGACATCGAACGTGAGTTCACCGACGCGACGTCGCTGATTGCAAAAGTCCCCAACACTTCTGGGCCACCGCTCTTGTTGATGGCGCACTACGATGGATTGAATGTCGGTGCCTTCGAAGGGCCACCCGGATATACGGGGGCGGATGACAACGCCTCGGGCGTATCCGTTTTGCTGGAAGTCGCGTCGCGACTGGCGGCACGGCCGACACAAAATCACACGGTGTACGTGATTTTTCATGATGCCGAAGAACTCGGATTGCATGGGTCTACGCGCACATCGAACTTCTTGAAAGCCAGTGGGGTGGTGGGCCCGGTGATCAATTTGGACATGGTGGGGCGTCTGGGCGAGGCGGGGCTGAAGATCTTCGCGGCTCCCCAAGACTGTGAGGCACTGAGCGCGCTGACGGCGATTCCTTCGTCGTGCAAAGAGGCGACCGAGAGCCATAGTGACCATCTTCCTTTCTTGCGGCTCGGATACCCTGTGAGTTCGTTATCCACGGGAAAAGGAGTGGATTACCACCGCTCGACTGACACGGCGGATAAGCTCAATTTTCAGGGCATGTCGAAGGTCGCCGATATGTTGGAGAAGAGAGCGCGTTAAGCTATGCTCCTGCGCAGTTCAGGCGGAGAGCCCGGTGTTTAAATCGATCTATTATCTAAGTATCTTCGTGGGCTTATTCGGAGCCGGTTGTGGCGACCTCGGTTTGGGCGATTCGACGGGAACCAGCGTCTCGGGATCCATTCTGGGGTCGGACTTTTCGTCCATCGCCGGCTCGGCCGAATCGTTCGGCGGAACGTACACCATCACGTTGGCGGATACTGGCGCGTTCGCGTGCAATAGTTTTGATTCGCCCCCCACGGCTTACCTGACGGTCGTGCTTGCGGACGTGTCTGCGCCAACCTCGGTTTCGGCAGCGTCCTCGGTTTCGTTCAACAGCTACGAAGACGGCGTCAACGACGTCGAGGCTGCGACCTCTGGTACGATCAATATTGATGAAATCGACGATATCTCCGGCGCGATTTCAGGTACAATCGACGCCTCGGGACCGACCAGCTTTGTATCGGGTACGTTCTCGGCTGAGATCTGCCCATGATTCCAAATATCCGTATCCCTTTCGCTGTAAAAGTATTTCTCTCCTACTTTGCGGTGGTGCTTGCGGGGGCGATTCCCGCGCTGCTCTATCTGCAGTTGTCGTTTTACGACCAAATTATCCAAGATCGCGCCGAAGAACTCTCGCGTCGTGGGTCGTTGATGACCGAACAACTCCGCGCCTTACCAAGCGATGAACGGGTCACCTTTGTGCGTGCTCAGGCCCGCCTGGAGCCCACTCGCATGACCTTTCTGGGAAAAACCGGGGTCGTGCTTTTTGATTCGCTCGGAAACACCACTGCCCTCGAAAACCATGCGCACCGTCCCGAAGTGATGCAGGCGCTTGGACAACTGGAAGGCTCCGTCAAGGAGTCCGATATGCCCGGAGTTGGGGTCGCTCGTCGACAGTCCAAAACGACCGGCGAAGAAAACGTCTATGTGGCGATTCGCGTGGATGAGGGGTCGCGATCTGAGGTTCTGCGTTTCGCCTATCCGATGGACCGGATCGAGGAGATCACGGGTGGAATGCGGGATGCGATTCGAAACTCGCAAGCCGCCGCTCTGACAGTGGCCATTTTGCTTTCGTTATTAGCGGCTTATGTGTTTGGTCGTCCGCTGCAGGGGCTGGTTCGGTCCGCAAATTCGTTGGCGGGTGGAGACCTGACCCCTTCTGAGACGTGGACCTCCGAAGACGAAGTTGGCGATGTCGGCCGGGCCTTGAACCGCCTTGCTCTGGATATTCGAACCCGATTGGCGACCTCCGATTCTGGGATGAATCTGCTCGAACAACTCGTCGAAGACATCTACGCACCCGTCGCCGTCTTGTCTGCAAGCGACGCCATCGCGGTGAATGCCGCGTTTCGTCGCGCCGTTGAACACGACACGCGAGACGCCGAAGAAGTCTTGGCCGCGATTTTGAGAGCCCCTGCATTTTTGAAGGCTCGCTCTCTTTCCGAATCGCATACCGAAGGGATTTGGTTTGAGTTTGCCCAGGAGCGCTTTGGTGTCGCCATGCGCATTTTTGCCCTGAAACAGGCCGGCCAGGAATCATTGTCGGTTCTGCAATGCCATATCCCAGAAGGGTTTTTGACCCATTGGCACCCCAACGCAGATTCCGTGGCGGTTTTGGAGGTTTCGGGCTCGATTGCCGAATCGATTCGACGTTGTGAAGCCATCTTTCCGGAGATCGTGATTACGGTGGAGTCGGGCCAGGGGCCTTTCAAAGCGGCTGATGTGGACCGTCGCTTGGATACGGCGCTGGATTTTGCCATCGACGCGGCGGCTGAAGAGGATTTGGAAGGGTTCTTGATCGAAATTCGACAGACCGACACAACCGTCATCATTATGCTTTGTCTGGCGCTGCCCGTGTGGATCGGAAAGCTCGCGAGCTCGATGGTCAGCCCTATTGGTGGTGTGGTTGCGGATGATGGGCATTCTCTGACGTTCACCGTGCCGAGGGCGTAATGGACGGAGTCAGACTCGAACCCCAGGTTTTTGTACGCGATCGTCGCTCGTTCGAGATTCGGCATTTCTTTGATTTACCTGCAGCGGGCAACAAAGCTGCTTGGTCGGTCGATTATTACCTGTTTTTTACCCAAAGCCTCGGCATCACTCCGGCAAACTGGGAGATCACCGACTTCTACCGTGCCACCCAAGTTTTGATGCGTCTGCAGAGCCACGGCCTTTCGCTTCACCAACTCGCCGACCTTACCAACGTTCAAAATCCCGGTCATAAGCTCTTGAGTCAGGTGCCAAGTCTGCTCAGCGCAGAACCCGTGCAGGGCCAAGCCATGACCGCGATGGCGCAGCTTTTTGGGGCCGAAATTGCAGACGGTCTCCAAGAGGAAATTAGCGTCTTGAACCGGCGCCTCAAGGACACGCCCGGTATGCGGGCACGAATCGAGAGACTCTGCGTGGGGACCGAAGAAGCCCTCAACGCAGTGACGAGCCTGCGACGAGCCGTCGAGCCCTATCGCGCCGTGTCGCATCCCGATTTGATGCCGACCTTGGTATTTGCCGAAGAATTTCTGATGGCGCTCGTGGATGAGCGATTCTCGGAACTCGCCCTTAAGATCGCCGACGAGCCGCTGCTCTTTGATGGACGTGGTCATGCGCTGCAACTTCAGCTTCGACTCGCCGAGACCCTGCGCCGGCTGCACGAAAAACGACGAAGCTTCGGTTTTGTGACTCCCGGAAGACATGCGGGCGAACAATATGGCTACCGCTTGAGTCTCTTGAAAAAGGAGCTGCAGAAGTCCCTGTATTTGGACATGCGGGCCTCGGCCAAGGATCCTTTTGTCGCCAACTCTGCGGCGATGGTGGCGGCCGGCTTGGCTGCGACCTGGGCCACGATCGCACAGGTTCCGCTGCTGACTGGCACGATCAATTCGACGCGTGGCGCACTTTTTGTGGCCCTTGCGGTGGGCGCGTACGTGCTCAAGGACCGCATCAAAGATCACGTCAAACAACGCCTTTTGAAGCGTTGGCTCAAGTGGGACCACAACGTGAGCTTGGGCGACCACCTCTTTCATTTGATGGGGCTTGGTCAGGTGACTGGTCGCGCTATGGAGAAGGCCGTATGGGCAGGAATCAAAGACGTGCCCAAAGATATCGTTCGCCTTCGTCGTGCGGCGCGAACGGTTCGTGGTTCGTCGACCGAGCTTGAAAATGTGCTGCATTACCGCCGCAGAATCGAACTCAACGGCGTTGAAACCGAGTCCTTCGACAGCCAATTTGGCATCCAAGAACTGGTCCGGATTTCACTCAACGACGTGATGGCACG
>Ga0100385_1000282_pt1 | contig 66652 bp, 48 predicted proteins | sample CryGeymeta201509_FD_81543 | JGI IMG/M metagenome (GOLD analysis project Ga0100385, IMG submission 81543) | Groundwater microbial communities from Crystal Geyser aquifers in Utah, USA - Crystal Geyser metaG 2015-09 | ecosystem: Environmental > Aquatic > Deep subsurface > Groundwater | place: USA... | reverse complement strand
GAGCGGTGAGCGGTGAGCGGTGAGCGGTGAGCGGTGAGCGGTGAGCGGTGAGCGGTGAGCGGTGAGCGGTATGAACTCGTGAACCACTTGTTGCTCCTGCATCTTTGGTAACAACTCTTCAACGTCAGGCTAGCCAAAAAGATCTGTTGAATCGTGTGCTATTACTCCACGTGGACAATCTGTCCTCCAAGTTCACAATCCTCTACACTCGATTTTCGCCTACTTTGGCGACATCTAAGATAATGGCTAAATGGCACAGCCCTTGCTGTACATATCTATATAGTTCTCAGGTAGGTCCATGGAATCTAAACAACCAAAGCTCGTTCCCTCGCAGGCATTTGCGCACCCCCTTTGGTGGATCGCGTTGGCTACGTTGGTGCTGAACGACCACCTGCTAAAGGGAAGCGGGTTTTCGGGAGCGCTCACTGGAAAATTGAGCGATTTTGCCGGCCTTTTGGTTGCTCCTGTGTTGATCGCTGCACTGATGCGGGTAAAGACCCGTCAGGGTTTGTGGAACGCGGGAATTGCGACGGGTCTGATATTCTCGGCGATCAACCTGTCTTGGGATTTTGCCCAAGCTTGGGACCAGGCGGTGTCGTACATTGTACCGTTCCACACCACGCCCGATCCCACGGACTTGATCGCCCTGATCTCGATTCCATTCGGACTCCGACTTTTCCTGCCCCTGATGACGTCAAAAAACCAGCTCGCCATCCAGGCGAAGCTTCTGGCGGCTACCCTTGGAGGTTTGGCGTGCATGGCAACGAGCCCCGAACCCACTTGTTTTGACTGCGGCGAGCCATGGCAGGAACAGTTCAGCTCCAAGATTTCGATCCTGAATCAGTCCAATGAACTTCATGTGGTTCGGATTCGACCGATGCTGCAAGAGATCTCGTTTGATTGTGACGCAGTCCGCGAGAATCCAACGGCGTTTTTGTTGGACTCGTATTTCGGCCCAGCCACCCGTTGGTTGGTGCAATCGGGACAAGAGATTCCGGTCGTGATGGAAAACGCCTGGGAAGAACAGAACAACGCTCCATGCAACGCCGCTAAGATCGAGAGCGACACGCTGCCTAATATCTTGGTGCTTTGGGATTCAAGTGATCAGGTGAAGACCTTCGCCTTTGATGCCGAGATTCCGCAAAGTATCCCGGCCAATATGAACACTTTGGTGATCGAGGCCGAATACTCCGGCGAGCAGCTTCACAAATATCAGGAACGCAGCACGTGTGGATCGATCTTAGATTTTTGTGCCGAGTCTGAATACGCCGCACTGGCAGTGATGCCGTCCGGTGCGCGTTATTCGTGGAAGGCCGTCAGCGAAACCCAGCTGGTGTGGCCACTCCCAATCTTGGATTCGCCATCGACCCGACCAGGCAACGCGTGCGATCTTCCAGGCCCCGGTGAGGGTGTCTATTGGGGCGAGCCCAATGGTTTCACACATGTGATCGCAAACACGATCATCAGTGATGATGGATGTGCCGAGATCCAATTTGGCTCCGGCGAGACTTGGTACCTTTGTGGCCCAAGGTTCGCATTAGAGGCTTTGGTTCCCGACCCAGCCCCCTTGAGGATCGAAATCACTGAGCTGGATCAGGCAACCTCCGGCTTCCGGGGTGGGTTCGAAGCGTTGCGAGTGGATGTGCTCTCGAGCACCGATTCCATCGAGCGCAGCGTGATTCTCTCTCGCGGTTTCTCGATTCCAGTTGGTGCTGGCGTGACGTTCCAAAGCACCTGGGATCCCAATTGCCGACCTGTGGAAGATATTTGCGGGTCTTGGGTGCTTCCGGCGGACATCACCTTATCTGGACTGGATGCACCGTTTGGAGAAATCATCGAATTCCCTAACGGCAAGGGCAGCGCGATGGTTGTGCGAGCATTCAATCAGCCCGTACGCGATCCAAATTGCGAGCTCATGGCTTCTTTGTTGCCGGAGCTCTCGCTGACCGAAGACGCCATATTTATTGAATTAGCTGTTGTTTTGAATTGAGGAGATCCCCATGTTGACCCGATCCCTAATGATCATCGCCCTTGCGGCATCCTTGCTTTCATCCTGCGGCTCCGATGATGCGTTGTCCTCGGACTCACGCGGCAGCGAGACACCGAATCAGAGCGGCACAGGTGTGGGCCAATCCGGCGCGCAGGACTTTGGGCGTTTCCGAGGGATCATTGAATCCGGTGAGCTTCCCTCGCCTGATACTCTGGACGTCGTGGGTTTCTTCAATGAACACAAGATCGAGTTGCCTGCCCCTACCTGTGAAGGGCCTGTGTGCCTTCACGGTGCGTTGGGCGTTCAAGGAAACATGATCAACGGATCAAATTGCACGGTGATTCTGGCAGGAATGAACACCGCACTCGACCCCGCAGACTACGAACGCCCGCCGCTAAACCTCGCCATCGTTGTGGACGTCAGCGGCTCCATGCAAGGCAACGCCATCGAATCGGTCCGACTGGGTTTGGAAGATTTTGCAGGCGAGCTGGACCCGAAAGACAACGTGACGTTGATCACTTATTCAAATCAGTCCGCGGTGCTTTTTGAGTCCACCACGACAGATATCGATCGAGTCGGATTTATCGACGCGGTAAGAACCATCCGCGCAGGCGGTGGCACCAATATCTACGCCGGCCTGCGAGAGGGATTGGAAGCGGTGCTGGGGGCTAAGGACGAAAACAGGCAAAACCGCCTTATCTTGTTGTCCGATGGACTTGCGACCGAAGGCATCACAGACGATGCGCGGATCATCAACCTTGGTAAAACCTACGCCGAGCAGGGCATCGGAATCACCACAATCGGTGTGGGGCAGGACTTCGACATCCACTTGATGCGAAGCCTTAGCAATACCGGCGCTGGCAACTTTTACTTCCTCGAAGATCCGGGCGCTGTGCGCGAAGTCTTCATTGAAGAAGCCTCAAGCTTCGTGGTGCCTCTGGCAAATGATGTTCGAATTGGACTCGATGTCACGGGCCCATACGCGGTGCGTGGCGCCTACGGATCGCGGATTTGGGATGCTCAGGATAATTCGGCGGAAGTCTTGATCCCAAGCCTCTTCATGGCTTCGCGCCAGTCCGTGGACGATATTACGCCCGACGGTGGTCGTCGTGGCGGCGGCGGTGGGATCCTCTTTGAATTGGTACCCATTCCAGTTCAAGAACTTCTGGACGCAACTCCGGCCAACCATAAAGCCGGCACGTTGACCTTGGAGTACACCCTGCCCGGTTCGGAGCAAAAAGTGACCCAGACCGTGGACGTCATGAACACGTTGAAACCCGGCGAAACTCCAGAAGACGGTGCGTTTGAGTCCCCGAGCGTCGAGAAAGCGTTTGTGACGCTGAACATCTATGTGGGTATGAAGCTGGCAATTGAACGCGCTGCCGTGGGTTCACCAGGTGCGGCGCTTGGCGTGATCGAACCGTTGATCACCCAGTTGGAAATCTGGCTCACAACGCATGAAGATGCCGACATCAAAGCAGACCTGGAATTGTTGAAGAAATTGAAGATCGTCATCGATAAGCGATCGGGACCTCGCGAGACCATCGGTACGGCCGTGAATCCTTGGCCATACGACTAGGACCGATCGATGCCGGCGCGCTGGGTTGGATGAACCAGGTCGGCCCAAGCCGACCCATCGTAAAGGCTGGAGCCTGGCGGACCCATCGCAAATCGCAGCCAGGCTGGAGCCTGGCGGACCCATCGCAAATCGCAGCCAGGCTGGAGCCTGGCGGACCCATCGCAAATCGCAGCCTGGCGGACCCATCGCAAATCGCAGCCAGGCTGGAGCCTGGCAGACCCATCCCAAGGCTGGAGCCTGGCGGACCCATCGCAAATCGCAGCCAGGCTGGAGCCTGGCGGACCCGTCGCAAGGCTGGAGCCTGGCGGACCCGTCGCAAGGCTGGAGCCTGGCAGACCCATCGCAAGGCTGGAGCCTGGCGGATCCATCGCAAATCGCAGCCAGGCTGGAGCCTGGCGGACCCGTCGCAAGGCTGGAGCCTGGCGGACCCATCGCAAATCGCAGCCTGGCGGACCCATCGCAAATCGCAGCCAGGCTGGAGCCTGGCGGACCCATCGCAAGGCTGGAGCCTGGCGGACCCATCGCAAATCGCAGCCAGGCTGGAGCCTGGAGCCTGGCGGACCCCGGGGATTGGGAATCGCAAAAGGAATCTGAGAGATTATTCGAAGTTGAGAGGCGAGCTGACGAAAAAGAGGCTCGTCATCGCGGATCTGTGGCCGTATGTAGTTCATCCAGATGACGGAGGCCCATTTTGATTCAACAAGTCCTGACTCACCTTGCGGCGCTCGTAGGTTTTGATACTCAGAACCCACCTCGGCGCCCCGATCCTGCGATTTTCGAATATTTGCGGCATGCGCTCCCAGATTTCGAGCACACTCTGACCGACCATGGGGAAGGTTCGCTAAGCCTGTTGAGTGTTCGCGGAAATCCACGCGTCCTGTTCAATGTTCATATTGATACGGTCCCGGCAGCCGAAAACTACAGCGCAGACCCGTTGAAGCTCAGGATCGAAAACGAACGGGCGATCGGCCTGGGCGCATGCGATATCAAGGGCGCGGCCGCCTGCATGATCACGGCAGCCGCTCAGACTCCTGGTGATGCGGCGTTTTTGTTTACGTCGGATGAAGAAGCCGGTCAGTCCACATGCGTGCGTGAATTCTGCAAAGGGCGGAAACACTTTGAGGCCGTGATTGTGGCTGAACCCACGCAGGCAAAGGCCATTCTGGAACATCGCGGCATCCTGACCGCCCGTGCCGATTTTGAAGGCATCAGCGGACACGCGTCTAGTGGCCGTGCCGACCTCGACTCCGCGCTTCATCACGCGGTCGATTGGTCGCATGCCGTATTGACGGAAACCCGGACGGCAAAAGAGATCACTTACAAGAACCTTCACGGCCTTCGATTTAATCTTGGACGTATGGAAGGCGGAGTGAAGCCGAATATGGTCGCCTCATCCACCTTTTTGAACTTCGGATTTCGGCCGCTGCCTGGCATGGACGCCCCTGCCTATCTGGCAAAATTGGGAGCGTTGGAGCCGCGTCCGCGACAATTAGAGCGTGGATTTTACGGGCCCCCACTGCCGGCCCCAGGCTTTCATCCTGCAGAAAAATTGGCTGAAAATTACGGATTGCCCTTAGGCGATCCTGTGGATTTTTGGACCGAAGCTTCACTTTTCAGCGAAGCTGGCTACGATGCGCTCGTTTTTGGCCCAGGCAACATCGCGCAAGCCCACGCAGCCGATGAATGGGTACCATTGAGTGACCTGGCTTCTGTGACCCAGCATTACACACGGATCTTGTCCAAATGAGTGATTCCGCCCAACAAACACGTCAGATCATCGTTCGGCTTCTCGGAGCAATCGGGAGTCGGAAAGAGGTCGAGCAGTACTTAAAACAGTACTCCACCGGTGATCAGAAACAATTTGCCATCGTCAAAGTTGGAGGAGGTCTGATTCGCGAGAGTCTCGACGAGCTCGCGTCATCCTTGACCTTCCTGCAGCGCGTCGGTCTTTATCCGATCGTGATTCACGGCGCCGGACCACAACTCGACGAAGCGCTGACGGAAGCCGGAATACCGATCAAGAAAACGAACGGCATGCGAATCACCGACTCGGACACGCTTGAAGTCGTACGACGGGTGATGCAGCGCGAGAATCTCAAGCTGGTGGACGCGCTGGAAGAGCTTGGCAGCCGGGCACGGCCGATCAACACGGGTGTTTTTGAGGCGAATGTCCTCGATTTCGAAAAGTTTGGTTGGGTCGGTGAGATCACGAAAGTCCATCTTGAGATGATCACCGCCGCGATTCGAGCAGGCGCGCTCCCGATCCTGACATGCCTTGGAGAAACACCCTCCGGGCAAATCGTGAATATCAATGCAGACGTCGCCGCCGCGGAACTCGCCGTGGCGATCGAACCCTACAAGATCGTGTTTTTGACCCCGACGGGCGGTCTGCTGGATGACAAAGAGCGCATCATTTCCTCGATCAACCTCTCGGAAGATTACGATCGCTTGATGAATCAAGATTGGGTGCATTCTGGGATGCGGCTGAAACTACGCGAGATCAAGGAGCTTCTAGACCGCCTTCCGCTGGCGTCTTCGGTTTCGATCACGTCGGCTCGTGACCTCGCCCGTGAGTTGTTCACCCATCGTGGCGCGGGGACGTTTTTGCAGCGTGGTGAACGCGTTCTGGAGTTTGAAAGCTGGGATGGCGTCGATCTTGAGCGAATGAGGGATTTGCTCGAGACGGGATTCGGCAAGGCGCTGGACGCCGATTATTTCGAGAAAAAAGAGGTCACCCGAATTTATGTCACGGAATCCTACCGTGCGACGGCTGTGATCACGCGAGAAGGACCGGTGCCTTATCTTGATAAATTCGCGGTGACTCCCAAGGCGCAGGGTGAAGGCCTTGGAGCCAGTGTTTGGACCCGCATGCGCACGGACTTCCCGCATCTGTACTGGAGATCCCGCAGATCAAACCCTGTGAATTCCTGGTATTTCCAACAATCCGAAGGCACCTTCTGCAATGATGACTGGACAGTCTTTTGGTACGGCGTCGAGAATTTCGAAGAAATGAAGATCTGTGTTCAGCTGGCATTTGACATGCCGGCCACGTTCGAGGAGCCCGCTCAGTGAAACGTTTAGGAATAGTCGGAGCGCGAGGGTTTGTGGGGGGAGAGCTTGTGCGACTCCTGGCCAACCACGATGGGATCGAACTTGCTCTGGTCTCATCACGCCAGCTTGCTGGTGAACGGATTTGCGACCATTTTGACCATCCATCGACTCTTCTGATTTCGAACCTCGATGTGGCCGATGTACCCGAGGACATCGACGCTTGGATCCTGGCGCTGCCCAACGGGCATGCAGCGACGTGGACGTCGGCCATCGAAAGCAAAAACCCCAAAGCGGTGGTGGTCGACCTCAGCGCAGATTTTCGTTTCGACGAGTCCTGGGTTTATGGACTGACCGAAATGAACCGCGATTTAATCAAAGGCTCGATTCGAATCTCGAATCCAGGGTGTTACGCGACGGCAATTCAATTTGCGATGCATCCGCTGCTCGACGTTATTACAGGCGTGCCGCAGGCATTTGGGGTTTCGGGATTCAGTGGCGCGGGAACGACTCCTTCTCCAAAAAATGATCCTGAACAATTGGCCAATAATCTGATGCCGTACACGTTGGTAAATCACGTGCACGAGCGCGAGGTGACCCGTCATCTTGGCACTCAAGTTCGATTCACGCCGCATGTCGCGTCGTTTTTTCGGGGAATTTCGGTGACGCTAGCGATGGATTTAATTCGCGATTTCACACGCGAAGAAATCTTAGAACGGTATCGCGAGGCTTACGCCAACGAGCCGCTCGTCCAAGTTTCGTCAGAGATTCCGCACGTCAGAGACAACGCCAACAAACACCATGTCAGTGTCGGTGGCTTCGCTTTGGACGGCCGTCATTTGGTGGTCGTGGCGACGATCGATAATTTGCTTAAGGGCGCAGCCACCCAGGCGATACAGAATTTGAATCTGGCGCTGGGTGAAACAGAAATGAAAGGGATCCAATGAGTCTGATCTGGGATAAAGGCGGAAGCCATGTTGATGCTCGAATTCAGGCATTTTCGGCAGGACAAGACGTCCTGTTGGACCAAAAACTGATCAAATTCGATATTCAGGCGTCCAAGGCTCACGCGCTTGGGCTCTCACGCACGGGTATTCTGACCAAGGACGAAGCCCACATTCTTGTGCGTCACCTCAGCGCGCTCAGCGATGAGCTCGACGAAGGACAATTTGTCCTGGATGAGCGTTTTGAGGATGGCCATTCAGCGATCGAATTCTATCTGACCGAAAAATGCGGTTCACTTGGAAAAAAAATCCATACGGGACGAAGCCGCAACGATCAGGTTTTGGTCGCGACACGCCTTTATCTAAAAGCTGCACTGGAACAAGTGTCAGAATATTTACGGGACGTGGCTCGAACAACGCTGGACCGCGCGGCCGCGACGATGATGACGCCGATGCCAGGTTATACGCATTTGCAGCGGGCAGTGCCGTCGAGCCTTGGTATGTGGTTCGCGGCATTCGCTGAGGCTTTTCTGGACGATCTAGATCTGGCCCTTCTCACTCTGAAATGGATCGACAAAAACCCACTCGGAACGGCTGCGGGATACGGGGTCAACTTGAACCTCGATCGCGAGTTCACGACCGAAGAGCTTGGGTTTTCGGAGATGCAAATCAGCCCCATTTACGCACAAAACAGCCGTGGAAAATTTGAGATTCAAGTTCTCGATGTTTTTTGTCAGGTGCTGCTCGATGTGCGGCGGCTTTCTTGGGATTTAAGCGTCTTCACCACAAGTGAATTTGCGTTTGCACGGCTGCCGGATTCGTACACGACGGGCTCTTCGATCATGCCCAATAAACGTAATCCAGATGTGGTTGAATTGTTGCGGGCCGCGTTCGCTCCAGTCGAGGCTGCGCGAAGCGAAATAGTGCATGTTTTGAGTCTTCCGAGCGGATATCATCGCGACCTTCAAAACACAAAGCCCCCCATGATTAGGGGCGTTGAGCAGGGCCTGACGGTTGCGAGTCTGCTTGCGGACCTTTTGTCGCAAGTGGAATTCGACGAGGATCGCATGCGCGATTTTATATCTCCAGAAATGTACGCCACAGACTACGCCGTCGAATTGGCAGCGGCAGGAGTTCCATTTCGAGAGGCCTATAAACAAGCGGCCAAGCAAATCGACGAACTTGGACCACGGGATCCCAGCGAGAGTCTCGCGTCGAGGATTTCCCCGGGTGGCGCGGCGAACCCCCAACTTCAAATGCTGGAACGACGGTTGAAAAAGGGGCAAGAATAGTGGCAACAATTCGACATGTTGTCAGCGTCCACGCCCCCGTTTCGAAAGTCTGGCGATTTTGGTCAACTTTCGAAAACCTCGCCGACCACTTTGAGGCGATTGAGAACGTGAGATTCGAAGGCGACTTGCCGATTATCACGTTCAAGAATCTCATGGGCAGATACCGCGACCTTCGGCTCTCCATCACAGAATCGGTACCGGATCGAACACTCGCGTTCAAAGCAGACACGAGCGAACTGGCGGGTTCTGTGTCATTTGAAGCGGCTGGTCAGCATACGTTTGTGACCTTCGTGCTCTCGTTTGATCCCCCCGCAGCGCGGCTTGGCGACATCGTCTCAAGTCTCATGAATTATCCTTCAGCACAGATTCGCGACGGCTTGCAGAGCTACCACGAAGCCATGGAGCGCAAATGAAGTTTGTCGTAATCGAAGGTCTGGACGGCGCTGGAACCACCACACAGTCAAGCAAGCTCGCAGACCGACTCCGAGCTAGCGGCGAGTCTGCTTTGCTCACACGCGAGCCCTCAGACGGCCCCATTGGTGTTCTGATTCGTCAGATGTTGAGCATGCGCGTGGTGGCCCGAAACGCAGACGGTTTTTCGGCCATCAACCGCGAATCTTTGGCCCTGCTCTTTGCCGCGGACCGACTCGACCACGTGGAGTGTGAAATCAAACCGGCTCTGGCCGATAATCAGTATGTGATTTCGGACCGATACTACCATTCGAGCTTTGTGTATCAGGGGGACGTTGACGGCAGCGAACACTTCGATATCCAGTGGGTGCGCGCGTTGAACGAACGGGCGCTGCGGCCTGACATCACCTTTTTTGTCGATGCGGACGTCGATTTATGTCTGTCTCGCATCGAAAAACGAAATCAGCGGGACATCTACGAATCTCGCGAAAAACTGACGCGTTTGCACACCCGCTACGCCCAAGTTTTTGGCGAGTTGGAATCCGCCGGTGAGCCTATTATTCGGCTCGATGCCTCCGCGTCGATCCAGGATATTCATGAAACGATCTGGCAACACGTGAACGCATGAGCACCAGAAGACGAATAATCCTTTTTGGTGTTCTCCTCCTGATGATCTTAGCGACCGTGCTGCTGTTGATGGCCCCCGTGACCCTCGGCATCGGATTTGGTCGTGCGATGTTACGCGTCAAGGGGATGACTCATCATGTCGAGTCTCTTGGCGATTTCGACGTAAGTTATTTCGAAAAAAGTCCGGATCAAAAACAGACCGTCATTCTGGTGCACGGACTCGCGGACCAGGCTGGTACGTGGTGGCAAACGATCGATGTTTTTGACGGCTATCACGTGATCGCTGTTGAACTGCCTGGACATGGTGAATCAGGCCCTCAGGCGGGCGATATCGACATTGAAATGTTCCGAAAATCCATCGAGTTCGTGATGAAACGCTCTCATGGACCGGCAATTTTGGTCGGCAATTCGCTGGGTGGCTACGTATCGCTGCAGTACGCGCTGGAACACGCTGATCAAGTCGTCCAGGTCGTGGCGATAGACGCGGCCGGGATGCCCATGAAAATTGACCCCGACGTTTTCATGCCCAAAGACCGTGACGCGATGGCCAAAACCATGTTCAAAGTTACGGGCCCTAACTCCGCAACCATCCCTGGATTTGTGCTCGATGATATTCGCGAGAGCATCATGGAGGGGGCGACGCCTCGGGTCTGGAAAGCCTTACGAAACGGGGGTCCGCTGGATAAAAGGCTGGGGGGGATTTCCGTGCCAACCACCGTTATCTGGGGAGACCAGGACGGCTTAATTCCTGTGAGGGATGGCCGAGCGATGGCCAAAATTATTCCTGGCTCAAACTACATCGAAATTGCCGGTTGTGGACATTCTCCGCAGGCGACGTGTGCGGACGAGTTGAACCCAATCCTGTCCCGAATTCTTTCAAAACCAAATTGATTCAGGCTGCGGCGGACTGACACGTCGGACAGTAATAACTCGACCGGCCGCCGATCTTCTGGCGAGCGATGATCGTTTTGCACCGTGGGCATGGCTCGCCGAGGCGGCCATATACGTCGAACGTGTTGGGACCGCCCTGATTCACATATTCGATTTCGTCGGCTTCATCGACCTCGATGACTTCGCTGAAGAAATCCGAAATGCCTGATGCAAGCTCATCCCACTGAATTTCTGTCAATTGAGCAGCCATGATATCGGGGGCGAGCCGAAGACGCCAAAACACCTCCGAGACCGCGATATTTCCGACCCCAGCAATCACAGATTGATCCATCAATGCGGATTTCAGAATCCGCCGTCCTGCCCGCTCTTTGAGCTGTGCGCCGGTGATGTCAAATGGCTCGGGACCCATTTTCGCAATCGGCTGGTAATTCTCGAATTCCTCAGCACTAAAAACGTCAATATGTCCGAGGCGACGGGCGTCTTTAAAAGAAAGCCAGCCGTCATCCACCTGCCACGCGACCCTCATGAAACGCGCATCTGGGGTCGCTTCGAGGGTAATTTTTCCGGTCATACGAAAATGAAAAACGATGACATTTGCGTTGGCGAAGGTCACAAAAAGGTACTTGCCCCTGCGTCCAGCTTTGACCGCGACTTGCGTCATCGTCGTTTCAAAACGGTCTTGGCCCGACGAAAACACGTCGCCGTCCAAAATAACGACCTGTTTTGCGGATTGATTCACCCACCATTTTTCAAGATTTCGTCGAACGATTTCGACTTCGCCAAGTTCAGGCATGGTTAAGCTCAATCATTGACGTCGTCGCCGTCGAGAGTCCGGGTCATCCCACGAGAGGTGCCGTAAAACGTCTCGTCACTGAGATGGCCCCGAACCTCCCAGAGCATTGGAAATGCCCGTTTCACGAGAGTGCTTTCCAAATACTTCACGCCAGGCGAGCCGCCGGTTCCGTGTTTGGTGCCAATCAGTCTTTCGACCACGCGCACGTGGTGGAAACGCCATAACAAGAGGTTCTGGTCGTGGTCGACCAAGGCCTCGGCCAACGAGTAAATATGGAAGTATTTTTCGGGATTTTCGTAGATGCGACGAAGCTCCAACATCGTGGCCGCGAACGTTTCTCCTTCGAGCACGGTGTCATCTGCGGGCACCGTCACAGTGAACCCCTTGCGATTGAGCATCTCAAAGAATTTAGTTCGGATGCTGGGGCTCGCCAGACGGTCCTCAAGCCGAGCGCGCTGCTTGGTGGTCAGCTCGATTCCCTTCATGACGCCGCCGCGACGGATTCCCGTCACGAATTCAAGTTCCCGGAACTGAATCGACTGAAATCCGCTGGCCGGATTCAACGCGCGTCGAAACGAAAGAAAGTCTCTGGGCGTCATGGTCTCGAGAATATGAATTTGCTGAACGAGGAGTCGCTCGATGACCAGAACTCGCTGAAGCAAACGAGTTGCTTCGTACACGTCATTCATGTCGAGTCGTTCTGCGACGGCATCGAGTTCAAAAAGAATCTGCTTGAACCAAAGTTCGTAGGCTTGATGGATCACGATAAAAAGAAGTTCATCGTGTGCCGGTGGTTCAGACTCGGTATTTTGGAGTTCAAGAAGGTCTTCCACTCGAAGATAAGAGTTATAACTCAACCTCTTCTGAGGCGATGTATCCCAATCTATTTTATCTGACATCTTTCATCTCCTGCGCACGTTTCCACGGGAATACCCTGCAAAAGGGCATCGCTCAAGTGGTTCGAAGACCTTTTTTTTGTCAATTGGTTCACAAAACACGACTTTTCGTAATTGACACAATTTTGATAGAACATTATTCACGAAATAATGTGGGGGGTTTTTAATTGTGGACGACCTGCGAGAGTTAGCATGCCGACGAGTAAAGAATCTGTCATCAAATCGCTTATTGGAATCAAAAATCTTGGGGCAACAACCCTTGACACTGCGTACGACGAATTTGGTCTTCGTACTCTCGATGATCTGATTGCTCTAGCCGAGTCCGGTAAACTGGCAACCATTAAGGGTGTCGGCCCGGTTCGGGCGAAATCCGTTTTGGAATCAGCGCGTGCGATGAAGGCCAATCCGCCAAAGGCCAAGGGAAAACGGGGCAGAAAGCCCGGTTCGAAGAATAAGCCTAAAGGCGCGAAGGCAAAACCCGCGGTCGCAGCCAAAACAGTTGTCGCGACCGATGCCGTCCCACCGATGGTCCGTCCTGGCGGCAAAAAAGATGCAGCCGTTGCCGCAACTCCAATCGTGAAACCCGTTCCAAAACCACGTGGTCGGCCACGAAAAGAAGTGGTCGCGGCCGACGCAACCGCTCCCCGTCCGACTCCAAAACCACGCGGACGGCCGAAAAAGGCCGACACTGTCGCCAAAGCAGCGCCGCAGCCTAAAGCCATTCCGAAAAAGCGCGGTCGCCCCAAAAAGGTTGTGGAGACTCCAACACCTGCTGCGGATAAAAAGCGCAACAAACCAGGGCCAAAACCCGGTTCAACGCGGACTCCGGCAGCAGCGCCAAAAGCCGAGGCTCCACGCGCGGAAGCTCCCAAGGCAGAACGTCCACGTCCTCAATCGACGTACACGCCTCCGGCACCTCAGAAGAGCAGCAACCCGGTTGTCTTCCTGGGCAAGCTCGTCTTCAAGATCGCGAAAAAGCTTCTCAGCTGATTTGCTTGGCGGCGCGGTTCACGCGTCGCCAGACCCACTTTTTAATTTAGACCGATAAGGCCGTGAGCAGCGCTTGAACAAGCGCCGGCTCTTCTGCGCCTCGACTTAACACCGAGTGAGCTCCGGCCTGACGGAAGTGTTCTGCGTGGATTTCGTCACCCACTTCGCAGACCGTGATGCCAACGGGCCCGAGGTCGTTTGAGGCGACCAGACTGCGGCAAATCAGAAGGGGATCGGTGCCCTGAATGGAAGCGTCCACCAGCACAGCCCGGGGCTTCATGTAGCCGATTCGAATGAGTCCGTCGACGGGGTTGTGGGTGGCCACAAAATGAAACGCGTCGCCAAGAGATAATGCGACCCGCTCCATCAATGAAGAATCTTGGTGAATCGCCAAAACGCCCAAAGTGGAGGGGCTTTTCAGCGGATTAGGCATTTGATGACGATCGAGGAAGTCGCTCAGAGCCCGGCGCTCGATGCGGAAGTGCCCGCCTGGCGTACGAAACGCCTCGATCTCGCCTTTCTCGATCCAATTTTTGATCGAGGTGATATTGGCATTACATAATTTCGCGGCATCAAATGTCGTGAGGATTAATTTGTGTTCTATCGCCATGACTCGCTTCCATTTTGCCGTTTCAGATTCGCTTGAACATGGTCATTTCTTTTCCGCGCGTTTGAACACGCTCAAGATAGGCACACCGTCGACGTCAATCACATGAACCGGAGTGCGTGTCTCATAAATGTCCCACAGATCGATCAGGTTGAACTGAAACGCTTTTTGATGTTCGAACAACGCAAATTGAGAACCTTCCATCGAGGTCGCACGTAAATCTTGTCGCACTAACTTCTCTCGACGGTAAGTACCCCACGCAAAACTCGTCGTATTATGGATGAACACCGTCGCACGCTGGGGGGCATTTTCGTTGATCCAGGGCAGCGCCTGACGGCTTGAATACCCCCAAAACTGCCGCATCATCCCGGCATCGGCGGCGCCCCTCACGGAGCCAATTGCTTCGTTGTAATAGGACGTCCCGAAAGGCTGAATATGGGCAGTTTGGAGCATCGCCGAAGAAACAACCAGCGCCCCCAAAACCACCATGGCGCGCGGCCGCCAGGTGTCTCGACCTTTGCTGAGCAGCGCAGCGGCATAGGCAACACCAACGCCGGACATTATCGCCAAAAAGGGCATGGCAGGCATCCAGTGTTTGGTTCCACCAAAAATCGGTGTCGAGGGCACCGAAATCAGCGCGATTGGAAAGAGCGCGTTCATCAAAAGTAAAAGTCCGGTCCCCCTGCCATCGACGTCCGAACGAAACCACTCGCGGGCTTTCAGATCGTGCCAGAGCGATTTGGCTGCTCCCGTCACATCGCGCTCTTGAACCCACCCCACAACGCCGAGCGCCGCGGAAGCGAGAATCGTGAGTGGAACGGTCACCAACGTCATGACCCACGGAAATGACATGGGGAAGGGAGGTTTTTGCAGGTTTTGACCAAAATAATTTACGAAATAGTGAACGTGTTTGAGGTGAAAATTTAGGTACCACTCAACACGATTCACGGTGTCGAACCAATGCCGTGGCCAGAGGCCAAAAAAGAGCACCGTCCCGATGAACAACATCGAGACAAAAACCCAGGGAAACTTTGGACGCGACCATTGGCCGTCTTTTTTGCCCAATAGCCGCGCGTTAGCCAACACCCAATGGCCGCCCAGAACAAAGGGGATAAAAAAAGCATTCAGCTTAATCCCGAGCGCCAACCCCCAGAGGATTCCAGCGCCAATGGCCCATTTCTTGGAGTCGAAGCTCCGCCAGTAGGCGTAGACGACCGCAAACCAAAAAAAGGTGATGGGTACGTCAAAACACGCCATGTGCGCGTGAAAGAAGAATCGAGGTTGAAACAGAATGGCCGCAGCCGCCACCAGACCGGCGCTACGGCCTGCGAGCTGCCGAGTCCAGATGAACACGAGGCCGACAAGTGCTGAGGCGCTCAGCGCTCCAGGGAGGCGAAAAGCGGTGCTGTCGGTCATCCACTCAAGCTTGTCGTGAAACAGTTTGTGGCTGAGCGCAAAAAGGCTCTTCATCACGACCGGATGTTCGGGATTATACGACCAAAAGCGATCGACATCGGCTTTCGTGAAGCTTTCGGAAAGATGTCCCGTGCTCAAATGAGTCCAGAGCCCCTCGAACCAACCGATGTATTGGTGAGCCGCATGAAAGTAGAAACTCTCGTCGCGGGTGATGCCGATATCCATGGTCGCGAGCAATAATGCCAGCGCTCCCAGAGAGAGAATTCCCGCGGCGAGCCAATCAATTTTGTCGGGCTTTTCATCTCGAATCATGGCCAAGACAGCTATCACGGTTGGGGATTTGCGGGTAGCCGGTTGAGTTGAACGCCCGCAGAGGCTAGCCTGTTTTTTCAACTTACGGAGTTTATATGTCTCGTTTGACCTCGCTCACTCTGGCTACCCTTGCGATCATGGTCGCTTCGCCAGCCTATGCACACATTGCACTCGACTACCCGACTGCCCGAGCCACCGCGCAAAAGGCCAGTCCGTGTGGGCCAGCCGGAAGTGTACGTGGTGACGTGGTCACCGAACTTGTGGCGGGTGAAACCGTCACCGTCACCTGGCGTGAGACAGTGAATCACCCCGGCCATTTCAGAATTTCGTTTGATGACGACGGACAGGACGATTTTGTTGAACCGGCGAGTTTCACCGATTTTTACACAGGCCCTTCGGTGCTTTATGACGACATCGCCGACAGCGACGGCGGCGTGAATACGTTCGACATCACCGTCCCCGATACGCTTTGCGAAAACTGCACCCTTCAGGTGGTCCAGGTCATGACGGACAAGGCCCCATACGGCGACGGGAACGACCTTTATTACCAATGCGCGGATATTCGAATCGTCGCTGGCGGCGGGGATGTCGGCGTTGAGGACATGGGGGGCGAAGACATGGGCGAGGCCGACATGGGGACTTCGACCAATAATTCTGTGAACAACACCACGAATAATTCGACCAATAATCCCGTGAATAACACCACGAATAATTCGACGAATAACGGCACAACCAACCCGACAAACAACACGACAAGTTTGGACGATGACGGTTGCACGACGGCCGCAGGAAGCGGTTTTGCCGCGATGGGCCTGCTCTTAGTCGGCCTCTTTTTCCGACGACGAAGCCGCTAGACCTAGGTTACCACGTCGTATTTTGTCCGACGTCTGGTCAGGTGAGCCTGGCCGGGCGTCGACACAAGAGCTCCCTCGGCCCCCGAGTTGAGCTCTGCGGCGTTGCCCTCGTCTGTGTCGATATGCATCTCCAATTTGTATTTCGGCGACACACGCACCAAGACATCTCCAAAAACAAGACCTCGCCCGGTGCCGTCGATGCCGACTTCAACGACGTCCTTGTCTGCGACGCCAAAATACTCGGCGTCGTCGGGATGCATGTGAATATGCCTCCAGGCGCAAATCACCCCCTGTTTCAGCTCGTGCTTCCCATGAGCGCCAATCAACACACATCCTGGGGTATTTGCGACGTCACCAGAAGCGCGTACGGGGGCATCGAGGCCCAAAAAGAACTCGTCTGTTCGCGAAATCTCAACCTGAGACTCGGGCCGAACCGGCCCCAAAATGCGCACTTTTTCCAGCTGGCGTTTGGGTCCCACGATCGTGACGGTTTCATTGCAGGCAAATTGCCCAGGCTGGCTCAACGGGTTGCGTTCGGTGAGCTGATAACCGGGACCAAAGAGCGCCTCGACCGCCTCTTGCGTCAGATGCACGTGGCGGGCAGACACCGCGACCGGAATGGTTCGCCCATTATGTTGCCGCCCCGTTTCTTTGACGACTTTTGTGGTTTCCCGAGCGATTTGGAACGACTCATCCGTGGCCACCGCCAGAAGTCGGACGCGACTGTTTCGCGTCGACAAGTCCGCGATGGGATCGTCGTAGTTCACATGGGCGTCACGGTTTTTATCTTCATCGATGACACAGCCCATGAAATTCAAACGCTGCGCAATTCGATGACGTAGTTCGCTCGCGTTTTCTCCGATGCCCGCGGTAAATACGATGGCGTCCACGCCTCCCATCACGGCCGCATAGGCACCGATGTATTTTCGGACACGATGGGCAAAAACTTGAATCGCCAGCCGGCAATTTTCGTCGCCATTAGCGGCACGTTCTTCGATATCCCTCATGTCGTTGCCCACCCCGCTCAGGCCAGCAAGACCGCACTCCTTATTCAGAAAATCGTCCAATTCGTCGACGCTCATGCCATCGCGCATCATTTGGATCAAAATTCCGGGATCGATGTCGCCGCTTCGTGTCCCCATGACGAGGCCCTCGAGCGGCGTCATGCCCATTGAAGTCTCGACCGAACGACCGTACTCAACCGCCGCGACGCTGGCGCCATTACCAAGGTGACAGGTAATCAGCCTCAGGTTTCGCAAGTCGTCTTCGAGCCAATCCGCGGTGGCCTGAGCCACATATTGGTGGGAAATCCCGTGAAATCCGAAACGACGGTAATTCTTGGCTTTCGCCAAGTCGTGAGGAATCGCGTACTCGCGAGCTCGGCGCGGCAAAGTCGAATGAAACGCGGTGTCAAAAACAGCAACATGAACGACATCGGGCAGATGTCGCATGGCAGCGTGAATTCCAGCTAAATTTGCCGGATTATGAAGTGGTGCCAATGGGACACACGATTCGACGGCCGCAATCACCGACGCATCAATAATAACGGGCCTGTCGAAGGCGACCCCTCCGTGCACAACTCGATGTCCCACCGCGTCGATCTTTCCGCCGACTCGCTCCAGCATCAAAGGCAGAACGTGTGAGAGCGCGGTCTCGCAATTCGCGGCTTCAATGGATGTCCACTCCCCAAGATCGATGCGCATTCGAGCGGCTGAACCGATGCGTTCAACAGCCACCGATACCGATCGTTTTCCCGAAGCGGGATCGATGATCGAAGATTTTAGAGAGGACGAGCCACAATTAATCACGAGGACGAACATATATTCTCCGGTCGGAAACTCCTTAATTCGTACACGATTCGTGACCCCGGCCAAAGGTCAATCTGACGTCTGGACCGCGAGGGCTGTATCGGATCCCTCAAATAATATTATGAGAAATTGAAACACGAACGCGCGCGACGGGTTCCAGCCTCAAGACGATATCACTGCGTTTTGGACAAAAAAAAGCCGCGCCCGAAGGCGCGGCTTTTAGCATCAACGTAAAGGACTAGCCCTTGCGACGGCGAAAGAAGAGTCCTGCCAAACCGAGAGCCAAGAGGCTTAGGTCTGGGAAGCCAGGAGTCGTTGAGCATCCACCCTGGATTTCGTAATCCAACATGTCACCAATGGTGAAGGTGATCGTCTCAAGCTCCGACTCGTTACCTGCTTCATCGCGACCCTTGACCGTAATCGTGTGTTCGCCCGGTCCGAGTTCACCCGGATCGATCGACCACGTTCCGTCTGCGCCGACGGTGGTCTCGATTGGAGTACCGCCATCGATCGTCACGATGACGGTCGTTCCTGGCTCACCGGTTCCCGTGATGGGTGGTGTCGTCGGGTACACGCCGCCAGGAGTCGGATTCAAAACCGTCACGACTGGAGGAATGGTGTCGACCGTAAAGGTCACAGCACCTGAGGAGCCTTCGCGACCCAGGTCATCTGTGGTTCGTCCTTCGACGGTGTGATCACCGTCTTCCAGAGGACCGATTTCAAACGTCCAGTCGCCGTTTTCATCGGCTGTCGCAGTGCCCACGAGAACATCGTCAACATACACGTCAACGTCGACTCCTGGGCCGGCCGTGCCGGTCACTGTCGTGGTGCCGCCAACAGTATCACCATTGGCAGGGCTCGTGATGGTGACCACCGGTGCGTTTAGCGCGACGGTCACGTTCACCGTGTCCGTTCCACCATCTTCACCCGTGGCAACGATCGTGTGAGGACCTTCGCTGACATCGGTCAACGACAAGGTCCAGTCACCGTTCGTGTCGGCCGTCGCGGTTCCGACCACAGTCCCGTCGAGCGAAATCGTAACGACTTCTCCGGGAGTTGCGGTGCCCGTCACTGCGATGTCGCCCGAAACCAAGGTTGCCCCATCAAGCGGTTGATCGATCGTCACAACCGATGGCGACTTGATGGTGAATCGAACTTCATCTTCAGCCACGTTATTGGCCGCATCGGTAGTACGAGCGCGAACGTCGTAGATTCCGTCGGTCTCTGCAGGGACTTCGATCGACCACTCACCGTTTGCGTTTGCCTGAGCAGACCCAAGCGCGACGCCGTTCACAAAAACCTGAATCACGGCGTTAGCCTCAGCTGAACCTGTGACCGTCACTGGACCCGATGCAAAAACGCTTGCTTCCGCTGGCGTCAGAATCACAAGGTCAGGCGAACGGGTGTCGACGATAAACTCGACGTTATCCACGCCGATATTGCCGGCAGCGTCAGTAGCAGTTGCCTTAATGGTGTGACGTCCATCAGCCAAAGCTGCTGGGGTGACGGTGAAGAAGCCGTTGGCATCTGACGTTGCGGTCAGGGTCTGCTCACTTGGGAGGCCTTGGTCGATAACAACCACGACGGCCAAGTTTGGCTCGGTGATTCCAATGATTGGGATCGTTGGATCGTTGGTGGTCACAGCATTATCTGGAGTCGTGATTCGGACTCCGGGTGCGCCATCATCCACAAAGAAGGTGTGCGTCACAGTCTCGGTGTTTCCAGCGGCGTCCGTGGCAGTCACATCGACGGTGAACTCACCGTCAGCGTCTGCCGTGAATGGTGCGGAGAGCAAGACGCTCCACTGACCAGACCCATCGGCAACCACTGTGCTTGTCGTGCCGTTTTGCGTCACAGTAACAAGCGCGCCTGGATCGGTAACACCGGTGAGGACAGGGTTCGGATTGCTGATCGTGCTGCCAGCCACTGGAGAGTCGACCGTGAGGTCGATCGTCGTGTCGATCGTGAACGTCGTGGTGGCTTCACCCGTTTTTCCTGCGTCTTCGACCTGTGCGACGACTTCATATTCGCCGTCCGCAAGATCCGCTGGGAAATCGTAAGTCCAATCCCCGTTGGCATCTGCGGTGACGGTACCTGAGTCGACGCCGTCCACCAGAATCTTGACGGTCGCGTTCGCGTCAGCCTGGCCGACTACGGTTGGCGTCATGTTCAATTCCGAACCGGGTACCGGTGTCGAAATCATGACAAAGGGAAGCGTCGTGTCGACATCGAACGTCGACTGAGCCGTAGCCGTATTTCCGGCGAGGTCAGTCGCAGTTGCGATAACGGTATGAGCGCCGTCTCCAAGGGGTGTCGTCAACGCGACTTCCCAATAACCAGTTGGTGATACCGTGGCAACATAGGTGGTTCCGTCGATTTCGACCGACACGGTCGCCATGCCTTCAGTCTGGCCGCCTACGACCGAAACCGGCGCAGAAACGACAGCACCTGTTGGTGGGCTCAAGATCGAAATTTCCAGCATCGTATCGACCACGAAGTTAACGGAAGCGGTAGAAATCGTTCCGTTGAGGGTCGACACACTCGCGGTGGCTTCATGACTTCCGTCAGCCAAGGCTGTCGGCGTTACGGTCCAGTCGCCGTTTGTGTCCGAAGTTGTCGTCAGAGTTTCTTCGTCGGCTGTGCCTGGGTTCACGACCACCGTCACCAGAGTGTTTTGCACTGTGGTTCCGGTGATGTCTGGTGTGGAATCGTTTGTCGTCGCGCCTTGAACAGGAGCCACGATAGCCACTCCAAGGCCCACAGCATCGACCTCAAACGTATTGGTTTTCGAGACGACCGCTCCCGAGATTGGGTCGGTCACGGTCGCGGTCACGGTGTGCATGCCATCGGCAAGTGCCACGAGCGGGAAGAGATAGAAATCGCCGTTCCCGTCAGCGGTCGCGGTGATGGTCTCTTCCGAAGCAAGGCCTTGGTCGACCACGATTGTGACCGTCAGACCTGGCTCGGTTGTTCCAGAAATCGCAGGACGATCGTTGATCACAACAGAACCGTCTGCAGGCGTATCGAGGTCAAGCGCGACCGCAAAGGCCGAGAACGTAGAAGTCGCTGTTGCCGAATTGGTCGCGGGATCCACAGCAAGGACGTCAATGGTATGCGGGCCTTCAGCCACGGTCACGTCAGCCGAGAAATCACCGTTTGCATCAGCGGTCGTGTTGAACACCTGCTCGCTTGGCAAACCACTGTCGATGGTGACAGTTACCGTGGCGTCTGCCTCGGTGGTGCCTGTCACTGTCGTGGTGAGCGGAGTCGTTGCGGCAAGTGCTGGAGCCGTGATCACCACGGTTGGTTCCGTCGTATCCACGAGGATCGTGTTCGTGACCTCGGTGGTATTACCCGCGGCATCCGTCGCAACTGCTTTGAAAGTATGACTTCCGTCCATCAACGCGCCCGTTTGAGCGGCTGTGAAGCTGTAAAGCCCAGCTGCGTTGGAAGTAGTGACTCCCACCGACACGCCGTCGACAAAAAGCTCAACATCAGTCAACGACTCCGTAACACCAGCCGCAGGGTGTGACGTTTGGTTGGTCACTAGACCATCTGCTGGATTGACCAACGTCAAAAGAGGATCAAGCGTGTCGACGGTAATCGTATTCGTAGCAGCGCCAACGTTGCCGGCAGCATCCGTGACAGCGGCTCGGAACACGTGAGTTCCGTCCGTCAACACCCCGGTCTGTGCAGCAGTGAAGCTGTATGCACCGGCAGCATCCGAAGTCGTCGTGCCAACAGAAACGCCGTCGACAAAGAGCTCAACCAATGTGTTTGGTGTCGTCGTTCCCGATGCCGGCACTGAGGTCAGGTTCGTGACCAAGCCATTTGCGGGAGTAACCAAAGTCACCACAGGTGCAATCGTATCCACCGTGATGTTCACCGTTGCGGTTTTCGAACCCGATTGAGTTCCTGAAACCGACGTTACGAGCACGTTCGCGCCATCTGCCAACGCACCAACAACGGCCTCCGTGAAGGTGTAGTTTCCGTTGATGTCACTGGTTGTGGTTCCTACCACGACGCCGTTAACGGTCAGCGTCACGAGCAAAAGCGGAGAAGTCACACCCGTGACGGCCTGCGTATTATCGTTGGTGAGAAGGTTGTTGGCAGGGGCTGTAATCGTGATCGTGATTCCACAAGTCGCGCCGTAGATCGGATCGCAGGGGTCGAGTGGATCCCAGCCATTCGCAACCTCAACGCCGTCGTCGATGGTGTCATTATCGGTATCGGTGTCGTTAGGGTCCGTGCCGTAGAGGCAAATTTCGTCGACATCAACAAGAGTATCCATGTCCGTGTCCAACGCTGGATCAAGGATTTGAATCGAGACCTGTTGAGTGTTCGAGGACTGCGCAAATCCCCAGGTATCCAAGAGGGCGTCGTTTCCTTTGCTGTTCGAAGAGAAATTTCCCCAGGCCCGAGCATTGGTGTTAGCGACTGCAGCGTCAGCGTAAATCCCGGACATAAGGCCATTTGGCCCCGAGGTCTCAAGCCCAACTTGACCGTTTGGCATCGTGAGGGCGTTGCCTTGCAGCAACGTGTCGTTCCAGAACATGGGTTTCCCAGTTCGGACGGCGGTCGCGCGATCGTAGCTGAACATGCGAAGCCCCTGGTAGCTGGTCTCCATGTCCGTACCCACAAAATGAACCTCGCCCACGGTCAGGAATCCCTGGCATGAGTAAGTGTCCGAGGCGACAAGCCCACCGGCTTCGGTTGTGGCGTTCCACAATACCGTATTGGTGCCCGTGACGGCATCGCCACTCAGCAACAGGTCGTCGTTGCTTGAGATGTCAAAGATCCCGTCCTTGTTCAGGTCACAGATGATCTTGTATTTGCCGTCCGCATCAGACGAGAACGAGAAAATGCCATCGTCGCCACCGGATGCCGCAGCGCTACAGGCATTGGCCGGAGCAAATTGGAAGTTCGACAAGGTCGGGACGAGTGCGCCACCCAGCGAAACGGAGGGTGGATTCACATAAAGTTTGTACAAAGGTGTGAACGTATTACCCGCCTCAGGGGTGCTGCGACTGTTCGCGCCGGCGATGCCGTCAGCGTTCATTCCGATGGAATAGACGTAACCGCTTAGGCCGTCGAAACGAACCTGCATGATGGCATCGCTGTTAGGAGCACCACCTGGCGTCAACGCATAAAAGCTGGCGTTCATCGAAGCCGATGAGTTGAACGAGTTGGTGTCAAAATTCCACTGAGTGGCGTAAAGCCGCCCGCCCACAACCGTCTGATTGGTGACTTCAACATCCCAACTGTTATTACCCTGATTCGAACCCATGGTGACGCGGTAGGCACCGTTACCAATCGTGTCCAACGGAATCGTGGTTCGATCCAGAAGGCCGGCCCCCAACAACACACCCACGACATTACCTGCCGGAGACCGCACAGTGAGCGTTCCATTGCCCGTCCATCGGATGCGCTCCGTCCTCGCATCCACGATGTCGACATAAAAATCTGTGCTGCTTCGAACGCGCTGGTTCGCACCAACTTCCGCCGACCCTTCGGCAAAGGCGATGTCCCCAAGCGTTGCACTCAGGAGCAGACATAGAACCTGCAGAAACCAAAAATATCGCTTCATCTAAATTCTCCGTTCATCTCATACGTAATCGATCGCACATGTCTCATAAAACAGGCCTCACAAACAGAGGTTGGAAACGATCTGCGCAAAAAAAACAAAAAAGGCAGCAAATGCGTCAAAATAATGACACATTAACTGCCCAGATATCGCGTGGATATTGAACCTTAAGGACTAATACCCTAAGAAATCTCGAGCCCTAGCCACGGCGCCTTCCAGACATCCTGCCTCAAACGGCGAAGTCAGATTTGCCGAACGTGCGAGCGTCTGAAATGGCGCTTCACCACCACGTTTGCACAGCGTGACATACTCGGCGAGCGCGCCCTCATAATCCGTCTGCATGCGGTCCCAGAACTGAAGCGCACAGGTCATCGCGAGGACGTAATCAATATAATAGAAGGGTGTCGAAAAAATATGGCTTTGCAGATGCCAACGGCCACCAGCAGCGCCGTGGTCAATATCGCCCCATTGGTGCCAAGGAAGATAGAGTGCTTCCATCTCCAACCACATCTCGCGGCGTTCGGCAGGAGTCGCTTCGGGTTTCGCGTACACAAGATGCTGAAAATGGTCCACGGCTACGCCATACGGCAAGAAGCTCAGCGAACCAGCAAGGTGGATTTTCTTGAAACGATCGGCGTCGTCTCCGAAAAACAGGTCCATATGCGGCCACGTGAAGAACTCGAGGCTCATCGAATGGATCTCGCACGACTCAAAAGTCGGCCAAATATAGTCGGAGAGTTGCTTTTCCATGCTCACATAACATTGGAACGCATGTCCCATCTCGTGAGTGAAGACTTCGGCGTCATGCTTGGAACCGTTAAAGTTCGCAAAGATGAACGGCACGCCATAATCCTCGAAGGAAGTGCAGAAACCGCCACCAGCCTTGCTGGGACGAGTGTCCAGGTCGAGCAAACCGTTGTCGGCCATCAGGTGGTAAAACGAGCCGAGTTCCGGATTCATCGCATCAAACATCTTGCCTGCGGCGACAGTCAGTTCGGCGACACCACCAATAGGACGGGGGTTCCCGCTAAGGTCGTAGACCGGTTCGTCCCATGCCATCAAGGGCTCGACGCCAAGGCGCTCTTTTTGGTCCTTGTACATTTCTGCCACCAGCGGCACCACATGTTCAACGACCTGCTTACGAAACACTTCGACGTCATTTTGCGTGTAATCGACGCGCGTCATGCGGCGATAACCAAGGTCGATGTAGTTGTCGTAGCCAAGCTTTTGGGCCATGCCATGACGAACCTTCACAAGGTCATCATAATTGCTGTCGAATTCTTCGGCGTGCTCAGCGACCCAATCCCACCGGGCTTTCGTCGAACGATGGCGAATATCGCGGTCTGCGACCTCTGTGAATTTGCCAAGTCCTGACAGATTATAGACTTCACCGTCGAAATTGATTTCGGCCGAAGCCACCAATTCGGTATGTTTAGCCGTGAGTTTGTTCTCGGTGACCAAGTCGTCTTGAATCACGGGTTCATAAGTTGTGACTTCAGACGTCCACAACAAAAATGCGTGTGTTCCGACGGCCTTTTCGAGCGCCGGGCGGTGCTCTGACGCAAGCAACTTGCGCATCATATTCACGTTAAGTTCAGTCACCTTGGGTGACAACTCATCACCGAACTCACGATCGGATTTCGCTTTTTCGTCTTTGGTATTCTGAGCAAATCTAAGCCCAACGATCGAGTGCCAGGTCGTGAAGGAACGGCGATTGCGGTCCCACATCATGACGGCTTCAAGTCTGCCTTCATCAGTCGTTGCCTTATCAAAGGCAGCAGTGATTTCTTGGTACGCCGCCTTCAACCCTTCAAAAGTTGGACGGGGGGGATTCATCTGCGAATAGGAAATTACGGGTGGGCGCGACACGGGAAACCTTTGGATTAGGATGCGAGGCATTTCAGATGCGGCAAGCTAGCCAACAGTTTCGTACTGAGCAAGAGACACCTTTCATAGCGACAAAGGCAAAACCCTGACTCGACCCCACGGTTCTTGAGTCCGATCGACCAGCCAGTCCGCAAAAAAGTCTGAATCTCGAGAAAATGTGACGTAGAAGCCGCCCGCCTCGTTTGGTGGAAGCGGCACTTTAGACAGGTCGAATGACTCCGAATTCCACTTCGCCTCGTAGAGCGCATGATCAAATGCGTCCTGAAATACCACGCGGACCGAATCCCCCGCTCCCACGCGGATATCCACGTCTTCCCCAATCGGCCCGGCATAATATTCACCGCCATCGCGACGGCCATCGTGGATCAGCGACGTTCGCAGCTCGCCTCCAAACCGAGAATAACGAAGTCCGTTGCCTGACATGAATGCCAGATGAACCAAGCCTTCGGCATCCACTGCCCCCGCCGCGTAAGGGCCTGTACCCACCGCCAGATAAGTCGGTTCGGCCCAGGTACCGTCAAAGACACTCCGACCGATTCGCCTTGAGATTCCATCGTACCAAACGGCCAGGAGGCCGCCTTGTGGTGTGGAAGACAGGTCACCAAACATGCCCTGACGCCTCAGGAAATCCTTGCTCTGTGTGGCGTCCACGTTGGCCTCGGCCACCGTGATGAACGAGGCTGCTCCTTCAACCGGACCCGAAATCGACAGCGTTGCGTGACGAAGAATCGATTTTCCGGCCACGCCATCGACGCCGTAAATCACGTGCAACTCGGTCCCGATGAGCACGGCAGAAACCCAAAGTGGATCACCATCGGCCTCAAGAATCCCAGTCTCGAAGGCCGAGCCAAACACCCCGCGGGCGTACTTCAGCCCTTTGGCATCTTCGTCGCGATAGACCATGTGGATCATGCCCCCATCATCGATGGCGACAGCAGAATGCGTACCCACGTTGGGACCGCGCTCCTCTCGACCTCCGCGCCATCCGGTTGGGTCTCCCGTGATGGCTCCGCTTGTCGGCATTCCGTCGACAAATTGCCAAGTCAAGGCGCCGTCAGCCTCGAGTCGCCCAATCATCAGGTCGCCATAGGTGCGGTTATACGTCGCGACAACCGTGACCCCTGCCTTGGAATCCACCGAAAGCTGTTGCCCATGAACGCCAATTGGGATCGGAGGCAATGGCAGGCACTGACAGGCTCCTCCATCAACTTCACAGGTTTCACGATTCGGGGTTCCGACCACGCGCGACTCGTAGCCAGCCTCACATGCCTGATCGCAGGTTGGCGCCGATGGAACACAGGCGCTCGAGCCGATGCAACAAAACTCGTTTTCCTTGCAACCGCCGTCGCAAGCCCGAACACATTGGCATTTGTCGGCTTCACAAATACCGGTGGTCCCCGCAGGACAGATGCCATTGCAATCAGCATCCACCCCACACGCCTGATCGACTGAACACTCAGGACCAAAACAACGAGTCGTCGCGTTGGTCGTGACGTCACCTTTGCAGCCCCAAAATAGGACCACGCATAAGATAGGCAGGAATCCCAAGCTGGATCGGCGCCGCCGCCACATAAAAAGCCCCAGAATCGGCAACCACCACCCGGCTCCAGCGTCGATGGACGAACACCCACCTGCCCGGTCCACTTTCGGCGGATCAGAGGATGTCTCAAGATGGTCAATAATGGCGGTGTCGACATCATCTGCGGCGTCTGTGCTGGCGATCGGGGTCAACACAGGTGTGGGCTCCTCAATCGTGACTTCAAATGTCGCCGGGCTTCGATCCAGGCTGGTCGGCTCACTCACGATGCGAGCGCGAACCTCGATCCTATGAATGCCGGGCAGGCTCAACACCGGGTTTGTGATCGATAGCTCTGGTCCCGCATGGAACATGCTCCAAAATCCGCCATCCACTCGCCATTGGAATTCAGTGGCGATCGGGGCCAAATCCAGACCAAGCCCGCCTGCGCGTAAATCGATGCGGGGCCGCACAAGACCTGATGGAGAGCGGTTCGTCATGTCCAATTCCACCTGACTTACGAACGTATCGACGCCAAGCGTGAACGCCTGAGTCGTCCGAGCCAAGGTGGCAAATGCTGCCAGAAAATCATTGCCGTCGGCGCCACGAACATCGCCCTGTTGCAGGTCGAGGCGAAAGCCGAGGAATTCTGGAATGGCGATGGATTCTGGGATCGCGCTCGCCAGTTGTGGCGCCGCAAATCCAATCAGAGTCGGCACAAGGTCCAAAATCCGCTGTGGGCCTTCGGCGATCAATTCCGTTCGGCGAGGCCGGACATTACGAATGGCATCTTCGATCGCTCCCATGACTGGAATCAGGTTTCCATCTCCGTCGGGACTCAGTGCCACCGGAAGTTCCAGATCCACGCGAATGCTAAAGAGGCGCAACATCCGGTCCTGAGCGTACCCAAAGACGTGGAAATCCAAGTCAGGCCATTTCAAAATCAAGAGAGGTTCGCTGATCGTGTAGGAGCCATTGGCCTGCGTGATCGTGTTGGCACCAAGCTCAATCGTCGGTGCCTTCTGCGGCACCACAACCAGTGTGGCTGTGCGACCCGATGGCCCAATATCCTTGAGGCTGGGAACCGCCAGTTGAAACGTGCCCGTCGACAACAACATCACGGTTTCACTTCCCACGTTCAGACACGCGGCCCCGCTCGCCCACGTCGACCACAACATGTGCTCGATGGCGCGTTTATGGATACCTATTCCCAAATGAAAGGGTTGATTGTCCGGGTCGCGATCGGCGTTGATGACCGTTGATAGCGGTACGGCTGCTGATGAAGGCCGTTTTGTGGGGTCGACCGGAATACATTGGGCAAAGGCATTGGGCTCAAATCCCGCGCGCAGACCGACGCTGACACCGGTGTCTACTTTGGCGAGGTCGCCCGCTTTGACCAAAACGTCCACCGAGGCGTTCGGTTCCTCGGTATAAGGCGCAAGCAGCGACCCAAGGTTCAGCCGCCCCTCGGCCCCCATGGGTCTGGGCACGCAAATATCGCTTGGATATCTACAAATTCCGTCCTCACAGGCTCCTGTTGAACAAGCATCGAAACCCGTTCCACAGCGGCGACATAATTGTTCGTCAGCGATGCCCCCAACGGTGTCCTTTAAGATCTTGCGAATCTCAGACTCGATCATTCCTCGAAAAAGGCCTCGGACAAGGCCTGCGCCCTCGCAAGCGATCGTGTCGCCGACATTCCCACGGCCGTGAATCTTGAAATCCACGTCATCTAAATTGACGACGGCTTCGCCGACGTCGACCCGAAGTTCCTTGGTCGGACTCGCCCCGTCGACATTCAACCCGATAGGAATGGTGCCCACGACCTCAGCGGCAGTGGCTTCCGACGACCCCTTCTTGAAGAGCTGAACGTAACAATTCACCGTTCCAACGAAGGTTCCATAATCAAAATTCAACCGATCATCGACATCACCGATCGTGATCGAGACCTCGAGCTCATTGGGTGGTTTGGGAATGATATGTTGGTCGACGATCGTCAAATCGATCGGACATCCTGCCGCTCCACTAGGGCAGGTGCTCGCCACACAGATGTCAGGGTTGCCCGACGTGTCCTGCGGAATGCAGAAATTCAACCCGCCGGGCAGAAATTGATCGATTAGATAAGGCACCTGAGCTTCGACAAATTTTAGCCCTGATGCGGTCACACGAGCCTGACCAGCCGCAGGCACGGTGGCATCCAGAGCCCGGGATGGAAACGCGCGCTGCTCATATCCCGTGCACGAACACTGGTCGGTCGAACAGGCAACCAGAAATGAAAACGCCCAGAGAACAAAAATTGGCCTTAATCGCATGGACAGAGAGTAGGTGGCCTGACAAAACGTAGCAAGCCGTCCCCGCTCTTGCATCGAACCTTCGTTTTGCGGTAAGAGCGCTGCGGCCTACCGGAGCGACCGATGACTGAAGAAAAAACCGACGATCTCACGGCAATTGAGGCTACGGCCCCTGAAGCCGAAGCACCAACGACTGAGCCCGCTGCAGGGGCAGTTCAACCAGCGCCTGCTGAGGCTATTGCCCAGGCTGCCGAACCGACTGCGAGTGCGCCAAAAGCCGACGAATCTGGAGACGATGAAGGCGACGACGCCGACCTCGCCACAGACGAAGAAATCGCCGCCTCGGCCGTCGAAGACGCCAAGAGCAGCGACGACGACAACGAAGGTGATGGCGACAACGAGTCCGAAGCTGGAAACGAAGAGGCCAGCGAATCACGCCGCGGCAAAGGACGTCCAGCGCTCAAGCGCGTTGGAGCCGAAGTCCGTCGTTTGATGGACTACGCGACAAAATACCCCGAAATCGGACCGACCGTCGCTGAACTCTCGTTCAAGCTCGGCTTCCGAGACGTCGGTGATCGTGTAGTGCGCATGGGCCTTGAGTCCGACGACCGCAACATCGAATACTTCTTCGTCGCTGCGGAACTCGCACGACGTGAAGGACGCAGCGATGACGCGCTTAAGTCCGTGCTTGATGGCATCGAAGCCAATAAAGCCGCGACAGACGAACCGCCAAACCATCGCCTTTTGCATCTGATTCGAATCGGCTTCGCTGTTTTGATGTTCGAACTCAACGACGTGAAATCACGACCTGAGTTTTCGAAGACCGTCAGCGAATTCCTCAAATCCATCGAGTCGCATTTCCCAGAAGACCCTTTCTTCTACACCTTGCTCGCTCAGTCGTTGTGGTTGGAAGACCGCGAAGGCAGCGAAAAGGCGTGGGATCAGGCTGTGTCGTTTGGCGAACGCGAAACCTCATGGAACGCACGCGGTACCTGGTACAAAGAAGCTGAGAAACACCTCGGCAAAGCCGAAGACGCCTACCGACGTGGCCTCAAAGACGATCCAGCTTCAGCATTGTTGATGCATAATCTGGCTCAGGTCCTCATGGACCGCGCCGCCGCACCTGACGCCGAAGGCGCCAAAGTGCAAGATTGGGCACGACAGGCTGACCGCTTGATGCGACGCGCCATCCGCGCGACGCAGCAGCCGCGATTGCGACGACATATCCGCGAAAATATCGAGCGTGTTCAAAAGTTCCGTGCGTTGCTTCCAGCCGACGAAGAAGCCGAGAAGGCTCCAGAGCTCGGTGACGTGGTGATCGGACGGGTTCGCTCGATTCAGGTCTACGGAGCGTTTCTTTCGATCGCTGGTGGATACTCAGGCTTGCTGCACAAGACCGAACTCGCTCACGAGCGTATCGATAACCTGAATCAGGTCCTCAAGGTCGGTGACTCGATCGAGGTCAAGATCATCGAGGTCAAGAGCGAAGACAACGGCAACCTGCGTATCGGATTCTCGCGCAAGGCCGTCCTGCCCGCACCTCCAGAAGGTACGGAAGCACCTCGTCAGGAACGTCCAGAGCGCAAAGAACGTCCGCAAAATGCACGTCCTCAAGGCGATCGGCCTCAAGGTGATCGTGGTGGACGGCCTAAACGAGACGATAACCGCTCCAAGGGCGGCGGCGGTGGTCAACGTGGAAACGACCGCGCACCACGCGAGTACAAGGATCCGATGATCACGAACGACGATAAGTTCGGGAAACTCGGCGACATCCTCCTCGCCAAGCTCAACCTCACCAAAGAAGACAAGTGATTTGACGTGGCTTCGGCCACGTCGGTCCTACTTCCTCCACACCCACAAAGTTGTGGTGCTGTGGACGTTTTCGGCCCAACGCGACTTGTACTCAAGCTCGCTACCAAGGTCGTAACGCTTGATGCCTTCGTCACAAAGGCGTTCAATCATTCCCATCTGCATCAGGTTGCCGAGCGCAAACTCCCGGTACTTGTCGTCAAACGACACTTGAAGGCCGCGGTACGTGTCGCCCAAGAGCCCACCGAACACAAAGGCGATGTCCGTGTCCGCGTGACGCGCAAAGAGAACTCGCAACGCCCCACGGCGCGCAAGCCTTGGAAGCATCAGGCGGTAGAACGTGTTCATGCCCCCATCCAGAATTCCTGTGCCTTCCATTCCTTTCCAAGACCGCTCTTCGACGCGCAAAATCCGCTCGTATAACCCGTCGGCTTCGGCCTCGCTCACCACGGAAAGATACTCGTAGGTCACGCCGCTCTCAGCCGCACGCCGGGAGGCCCTGCGCATATTATGCCGCATCTTTGACGATCGGTGCGACAGGTAGATGTCCAATGTCTCGTGTAGATTCGCAACGTAACGGCGCGTCTCGTGGCCCAGGCCGACGCGACAATGTGGGACGAAATTCCGTACCACCGCATCGTAGAGGGGGCCTGAGGTCGGGATCCCAGACAGATAGAGAAGATCCCACTCGCTCGAAGGTGGGCGAAGATCTTGGGCAAAAGCCTCAACCAGTCCGTCGACGTCGGGTCCCACAAAAGGACTTGCAAGGCACCACGACGATTCCAACGGCTGAAAATAACGACCGATGCGTGGATTGAATCCACGTGCCAGATTCACAAACCCCTCGCCCTCGGCTCGCAAGTAGAGAGGGCTCTCCGGCATGAACGCTTCGTATGCGGGCAGAGTCCAATCTAAGGAGGAGCAGAACGCATCTATCCCTGGAGTGGATTCAACCGCGGCGAAATGCTGGTCTCCCCGGCTTCGAAGTTGATATATGGTCAGCGTTTCCATGAAACCCGTACTGGCTCTTAGGCTTCTAATCTAACGCACGTTCACCACGGGAGCACGCCACATGTGGATCTTCGGTTACGGATCTCTCGTTTGGAAACCAGATTTCGACTTCGAAGAAGTCCAGACCGGCTATATTCAAGGCTGGGCACGGCGGTTCTGGCAAGGCTCTACCGACCACCGCGGCATACCAAATTCGCCGGGACGAGTCGTGACGCTCGTGGCCGTTCAGGATGAAATGACCTGGGGCCGCGTCTACCGGATTCCAGACGCCCAATCGGCGAGAATTCTAGAGGTTCTCGATATCCGAGAACAAGGCGGCTACGATCGCCTCAATCTGCCGGTCTATCGCGAAGATGGGGTGGTTGTTGCGCAAGAGGCTCTTGTCTACCGAGCCACGGAAGAAAATCCCGAGTTTTTGGGCGACGACGAGGTCGCGAAAATGGCAGAACAAATTCTTCACTCGGTCGGACCGAGCGGCACCAACGTCGAATATCTGCTAGAACTTCACAACGCCCTTAAGATGCTTAACGTTCAAGATCAGCACATCGACGATCTTGTGCGGGCGGTTCGCGCCTTGGAGCAAGAATGAATGTCTGGATAGGAACCTCGGTCGCTGCACTCTTAGTGCTGATCATAATTTTCGCACTTCGAAAAGTCTCGGTCATGATCATCGATCAAGCGCCTCGAAAACCACAATTGGCGGGTCCCGAACCCGCACAACTCACAAACGAGTCGGTCCCTGCCCTTGAAGGAAACGAAGATGCAGCCGGTTCGTGACGCAGCAACGGTGATGCTCCTGCGCGACTCGCCGCGACTTGAAGTGTTCTTGTTGCGCCGCCATTCGCGCTCGTCATTCATGGCCAATGCATGGGTCTATCCGGGCGGTCAACTCGATCCAGGTGACGTTCATCCCGAAAATCGCGACGTGATCTGCGGCGTCAGCCCCGAGGCGGCAGCTAAAATGCTCCGAACCTCGTCTGAGAAGGCGATTGGTCTGTTTTTGGCTGCTGTCCGCGAGACGTTTGAAGAGTCAGGAATTCTGCTTGTCAGCAAGAACTCCGAGGCGCTGGACGCGGCAAAACGCGGCGAATACCGCGAAAAGCTCCAGAATCAACAGATGAGTCTGTTGGAGGTCGCGCGCCACGAGGATCTTCAGTTCGACCTCGCTGAGCTGGCATTTTTCGCCCATTGGATCACGCCGGTCAGTGAGCCTAAGCGATTCGACACCCGTTTCTTTGTTGCCCGCGCCCCGGGCGAACAGATCGCCGAACACGACAGTCTTGAGACCACAGCCTCGATGTGGGCCACACCAGGCGAAGTGCTCGACCTGGCCAGGGATTCCGAGATCTTGCTGGCCCCTCCGACGATTCGGACTTTGGAACAAATTGCAGACTTTGATTCTGCTGGCTCGGCCCTAACGTGGGCCAACAGTGAGGTCCCTCCGTGCCTCATTCCTCATTTCGACAATCTCGAAGGAGCTGGCACTTTATTGCTGCCAGGTGACCCACTTTACCCACCCAATACCTATGCGAATGCGGAACCCGTCAGCGATGGAATCACGCGGATGGTCATGGACGGTAGTTTCTGGCAATCCGAGAAGGCGTAGGCTTTATCAAGTGATCAAAAAAACATTCGGTTTTATTGAATATTGACGGACGAACGAGGTCCAATGCTTGTACCCGATAGAGATATGGAGCTGATCATGAGCACGACATCAAAAATCCTCGCCTTCGCTCTAGCCCTTGGGCTGGCTATTCCGACCATTGCGACGTTGTCGATCACAGATGCCCATGCCGCAGGCGGTGTCCTCAGTTCAGCTGGGAAAGACGGTAAACGCACCCACAAACGCGCGTCGTCCAAATCAAAAAAGAAGTCCAAGAAGAAGTCCAAGAAGACCACGACCACGACCTCGCGTCGATCCGGTGCCACACGCACCACGACAACTCGCGTGAACAGGTCAGCGCGGACAACGGGAACAACCCATCGGCATTACGATACAACCACACGACGAACGACCTACGTCCGACGAAGCAGCCGCCCCACTCGAGTCGTCCACAGGGCTCCCTCGCACAGCTCGCATACGGACACTGTCTATGTCACAGACGCTCCGCCTGCAGGTCGTTCAACCGCTCGAAGTGGAGGAAGCAGCACGGACATCTACATCACCGGTGGTGTGGGCATCAGCGGATTCGCCTCGCAGACCATCAGCGACGAAGCGTTGCCGGGTGTGGGTTGGAACGTCGCCGTGGGCGGCAAGGGAAAATACATTGGGCTTGAGATCGGCCTGGATGGCGGCGGATACTCATTCGACCCCAACGGAGAAAACAGCACCGACCTTGCCTTTTATGGCATCTACGGTGACCTGAAATTGCAGCCTACGATTGGCGGTTTCTTTGAACCCTACGTTTATGCAGGAGTCGGCGGATACGTGTTGGGAGATGCAATCTTGGACGAAGCATCAAGTGGCGGAGCCCTTCGACTGGGTCTGGGAGCCAATTTCCGATTTGACGACATTGCAATCGGCGGCAAATACGCCTGGCAGACCATGCAGTTCACCGATGACTCCGGCTCATACGGAGGAGATTTCGGTGGCCAGGCCGAGACGATCTCGCTGAATCTTTCGATCTACTTCTAAGTTGGGGAACGCGTAAGAGTCGAAAGGCCGGCTAGTCCGGCCTTTCTTCTTTCTTGATCCGGAGTCTCAACGCGCGGACCTTTTCTTTCTGCGCACACCAGTCGCCGATCGGCTCAACCAGCCCCAAGAGATCAACCTGAACGTCCTCTCCGCGGCCGCGAGCGGCTTGAATCGCCAAAATCAACCGTCGAATCTCGGCCCCCAACCCATTCTCTTCGACACTTCTATCCTCGGCGCAAGCGCGTGCGTCCAAGACCATCGTCTTGGAATACGCCACGCGGAGATCGGCATCGAGGGTGTCAATCGCCAGTACTGGTGCCAGAAAACTCTGCCGAGAAGGCTGCCGATTCGCCTGCATCGTGGCCAATCCAACCAGTGTGAGCGCGCTCCCTGCCACCAGCGTTACGCTGCCCACAATCAAAAGAATCAACTCAACCTGCACGGCGACACCTCCATCATCAACTTTCTACTTTCCACGCTAGGCTCTCTGTGTCACTTTCCAACACGAAATTGGGCGCTTTTGTCCGGTAAATGCGACGCGACGCGACCACCGGGAATCTTGACGGCATGGCATACCAGTCGTAACGTATTCAAGGTTTTTGCCTTGTGTGTGCGGGACAGTTGCTGTCCCGACCCCTTGCGAGTTCGAGGACGAGATTGAATTCGAAAAAGTCAGGCGGATGGGTTCTTAAATTCATCTCGGGGAAGTATCAGGGCGGTGAATTCCCCCTTGAGATGGATGGTGAGGTCGTAATTGGACGGTCTAGCGATTTGGACATGGTCCTGGTCGAAGACATGGTCTCACGACGCCACGCCCGCATTACTACTTATGGCGGCGAAATCTACATTGAAGATTTCGGCAGCACGAACGGCAGCTTCGTCAACGGCGAGAAGGTTACAAAATCTCGCTTGAAGGAAGGTGACCGAATACTCGTGGGCACAAATATCATCAAATTGGTGCATCGTGATGCCGACGAGATGGCAGGACGCGACATTCGTGGTGGCGGGGGAGCAATGCTCTCTGACCGCGGTGCAGCTTCACGAACCACTGGAGCGACCCTCACGGGATCGATATCCGGTCTGATCGAAGAAGTGCCACTTCCCGATTTGCTTCAGCTTTTCTCTACCAGCAAAAAGTCCGGCGTTTTTGTCATCCATCGTGATCACGATTTCGCCAAAATCTACCTCCGAGAAGGACGTGTCTTCTTCGCTGTGATCAACGACGAAGTCGACGTTTCGCCCTATAAAGCGTTCTACCGCATCATGGGTTACACGCACGGCACGTTCTCGCTGGAGCATCCGACCGACGAATCGTTCGAAAGCGAAATCAATGAGTCCACAGAAGGACTCATGATGGAAGGCATGAGAATCCTCGACGAGATCGGAAATCTCGGCGGCGATGTGCCTTCGGCAGACGATGTGCTCGAAGTCAAAAGACCTCTTCTCCCCCCCTTGAGAAGCCTCACGCCAGAACTCTTGGACACGTTCCAGTTGGTCTACAACTTCACACGCGTCTCAGACATCATGAACAAGAGTCTCGTGAGTGACCTTGAAACGATGCAAGACGTCGTTTACCTCGTTCGCAACGACTATGTGCGAGTAGCCAAGTAAGTCTGGCTATGGCCGCATCTATTCCCAATTCCGACAGCCCTATTCGAGTCCCGCCTCATAACGATGATGCGGAACGCTCGCTTTTGGGCTCGATCTTGCTCGATAATCGAGTGCTCGATGAAGTCCAAGGACGGCTCAAAGCCGAGGACTTCTACCGGGAAAGCCATCGTCATGTCTTTCGGTCGATGGCCCTGCTGCATGCACGTGGCGAAGCGATCGACATGATCACGTTGGCGGATCACCTTTCCGCATCGGACTTCCTTGAAAACGTCGGCGGCGTGAACTTTTTGGCTCGCCTGTCCAGCGAAGTTCCCTCGGCCGCCAACGTCGAACACTACGCCAATATCGTCCGCAGAAAGGCCTCGTTGCGTGCCTTCATCAGCACATCGGACGAGCTTGTAGAAGAGTGTTACGGCGATGTGAACGACGTTGAGCTCTTCATGGATCTGGCCGAACAGCGGCTCTTCCAGATTACCCAATCTGGAGCGGCGCGGTCTTATTCGACGATGCGAGAAGTCGTTCGTGAGGCTTTCGGACAGATCGAGGCGCTTTATCAGAAGAGTGAACATATCACCGGCGTTCCGTCTGGATTCGTCGACCTCGACGAAATCACAGCGGGTTGGCAGGGCTCGGACTTGATCATTCTGGCGGCGCGACCCGCGATGGGAAAAACCAGCGCCACCTTGAATATGTTGACGCATGCGGCTTTGCATCGAAATACGCCAGCGGCGTTCTTCAGCCTCGAAATGTCGAATCAGCAATTGGCGATTCGAATGTTGTGTTCTGAAGCCCATATCGATCAATCGCGGCTCCGTCGTGGCCAGATGACCGAGCAAGAGTGGAATCGCCTTATCAAGGCCGCGGGTACGCTCAGCGAAGCCAAAATCTTCCTCGATGATACGCCAGCACTGCCGATCATGGAGTTCCGCTCCAAGGTCAGGCGCCTGAAGGCTGAACACGATATCGGCATCATCTTCATCGATTACCTTCAGCTGATGCGTGGAAGCGCCAAAAACAGCAATTCTCGCGAGCAAGAGATTTCCGAAATCTCACGTAACCTCAAGGCCGTCGCCAAAGAGCTCAACATCCCGATCATCGCATTGGCACAGTTGAACCGTGGTGTTGAACAACGCGCTGACAAACGCCCAATGATGAGCGATTTGCGTGAATCAGGCGCTATCGAGCAGGACGCCGACTTGATTCTCTTCATCTACCGCGATGAGGTCTATCATCCGGAGACCGAAGAAAAAGGCGTCGCCGAGATCATCATCGGTAAACATCGAAACGGCAGCCTGGGCACAGTCCGTCTGCGTTTCTTTGCGTCACACACCCGATTCGAAAATCTGGCCCCCGAAGATAACTGAGCTTTAAGGCTTGGGTTGGGTGATCCACTTGGGTGCCGAGGGCACCGGAATCACTGGGCTTGCGGGATCGGTCACAAAGAGCACTTCTGCCTGAACACGCTTAAGGGTCTGCCCCGAAAACGGCCCGTCCCATTCAGGAATCACCAAATCAGTGAATTCAATCCGCAGCGGGCCTTTTGCGTCATTCGTCAGGAACGACGCGCGAACGAGGCCGTCTTCGACCGGGATCTGTTTGGTCTCGAGCATCGGGCCGTTGTTTTTGGTCGTCGAATTTGACCTGGTCTCAAGCAGAACCCTGAACGGAAACTTTTTCAGGTCATCGGCGACCCTCTTCAGGCTTCCCTGGATGACATTTCCCGGCGTGCGCAGGTCATTTCGCAACGAGAGCATGAACACGAGGCTATGCTGTTCGCTGAGACGCAATCCGACATAATAGAGGTCTTTTCCATCGTAGACCGCCGTCGCCGGGCCCTGAACGCCATCCGGAAGCAGGTAAAAGCCCGTGGTGAAACACCCCTGAGCTGAAAACCCGGGCTGGGCAGGTGTACCCACCGGCGGCCCGTCAAACGTCATTGAAAACGTGGTCTTCTGATTCTCATCAATCACACTGATCTTTCCGACGGCCTCGGTCAGCGAGAGCTTCTTGAGCTCCACAAAAAGATGGGAACCCGTGACCCCCGGAACGTCGTAACGGAATCCCTCACTCTTGAGTTCCGCGAACTCCAGCAGGAATCCAGGAGTCGTCAAGAGCTTACCCTCGCGCTCGATATACCCCTGAATGAACCAGCCGGTCTGGCAAAGATTCACCCCGATGGCCCTGAGCGGCACGGGGCCAGGTTCTGAGAAATCCACCGTTTCCATTTCGCCGACGCTGCCTTCGGGCAGGCGCAATCCGACCACCTGAAGCGGAAGTGCGAGACGTTCCGGTGGAGGAGTGATCTTGTCGATCGCCTCGATCGGCGCCACAGCGGGTATTTCTGCGGCACTCGTCGTTGACGGAGCGGGCGGTGCGGTTTTTTCACACCCGCTCAGCCCGAGACAAAGACCCATGAAAACGAGACGATTCATCTTAGATGTAGCGATTATAGTCTGGGAAGAACTCCCAATCGCCGACAGGTCGGTCTTTTTTGCACATCACGACGAAATAAGCGTCGGCAGCAACGAGCAACGAAATCGTATAGCCCACGCCACACGTGAAGATCACACCTGCAATGATCGCAAGGCCCTTCATCGTCTGGCCGGCCATGATATGGCCAACTCCAGGCAAGAAGATCGACAAGATAATCGGAATCATGTCGTTGGTCTCAAGCGTGTGCTTGATCTTGGTCTGTTGCTGCATCTGACCCGGCTGCGGAGCGACGCTCGGAGCCTGTGGTGCGGGCTGTTGTGGTTGCTGCAACTCGGGATCCGGTTGTCCCCAATCGTTATCATCACTCATCGGTTTTACCTTGGTTCAGAGGCCTTGGCCTATAATGTTTTCGATAGCTTCAATGCTCTTAGGACACGCAGCAGTGAGGTTCTCCCCACCGGTGGCGGTCACCACGATATCGTCTTCAATTCGAATGCCCACGCCCCTCAATTCAGGAGGCACGGCTTCATCGTGGGCTGGAAAATAGAGCCCCGGTTCGATGGTCAACACCATTCCGGGTTCGAGTTTCCGCCACGCTTTGCTTTGGTCAAAATACGAGCCCACATCATGCACGTCGATTCCCAGCCAATGGCCGACATTATGTGGGTAGTAGCGCTTATAGGATTCTTTCTCGACGATCTCGTCGACTGAGCCCTTGAACACGTTTAGATCAATGAGCACCTGGCTCAAGCGTCGTACGCAACGCTCCTGAAGTTCATTATAGGGCCGCCCGACAACCACATCGGCGATCGAGGCTTCTTGAACCTCCAAAACCGCCTGATAGGCGTCGCGTCCCGCGCCTTCGAACTTGCCAGATACGGGCCATGTTCGAGTGATATCGGCCGCGTAGAAATGGTACTCGCAGCCCGCATCGATCAACACCAAATCGCCCGAGGTCAGAGAAGAGCGGTTTTCGGTGTAGTGCAGGATCGTGGCGTTATCGCCCCCGCCAACAATACTTGTGTAGGCCGGAAACTCCCCACCATGGTGGCGAAAATACGACTCGATGACTGCCTGAAGTTCGAACTCAAAAATGCCCGGTTTTGTTCGACGCATCGCAAGCGCGTGTGCCTCGCTGGTGATCTCAGCCGCCCGTCTCATCAGTTTGAGCTCTTCGGGGGTCTTGAATAGCCGCATTTCATGCATGAAATCGCGGACATCTCCGATCCGTTCTGGACACTCTGCAGCCTTTCGTCGAACGAATCGCAAATTTGTGTAGAACGTGAACATCTTCCGGTCGAACTCGTGATCCAGACCAAGAGGCCAGAACAAAGTGTCACGATTGGCGAGCAGCTTGGGCAGCTCGGTATCGAGCGTCGCGATATCAAACGCGGCATCTGCACCAAACTCTGATTTCGCGCCGTCGACCCCAAATCGTCGCCCAGTCCATGTCTCTGCTTCGGGATCACGAGGACGCACAAAGAGGACAAATTCACCCTCAGGATGACCAGGCGCAATCACAAGCACACACCCCGGCTCACGGAACCCCGTGAGGTAGAGAATGTCGCTTGAGGGACGATAGGGGTACTCGGTGTCATTCGAACGCGTTCGCTCGGGCTCACCAAAAAGTACTGCAACCCCACCGGGCCCCATACGTTTCATCAAGTCTCGCCGACGGTCCTTAAACTCCTGCGCTTCAACATCGTACATCTCAAATCCTCAATTAGACGGCGCCATCGTAGTCCAGCATGAGCCAGAACGCCACTAAGGCACAGGGGCGTGTTGTCGGAAAAGCAGGTAGATGATCACAACCACCAAAATGATCACGATACCAATCAGGAGCGCTACGATCGAAGAAGGGGCCACGTCTTCTGGTTGATGGGCTATTTCTTTCTCCGGCCGTGCCTGAAACTCTTGTGACCGCATCGACGCGGGATCGACCATTTGCGGCGCTTGAAGGGGTCGAATGCCGGCAGTCGCGGGTGGGACATAACGAGGATGATCCATCATCTGGCGCTCGAGCGTTCGAATGATGCGCTCAAGGCGGTCTCGCACGGCCTCGGCCCCATCAGGCCGAGACTGAGGGTCCTTCTGCATCAGCTCATAAGCCAGCTCGATGATCTCCTCGGGGACGTGGTCTCCCACGAGCGAATAGAGATCGGGCACGTCGTCCATTTTATGGGCGCGCATGACCTCAAAATCCGTGTCTCCCTCGAATGGCGCACGCCCAGTCAATGCCGTGAACAACAACACGCCAACACTGTAGAGGTCGCTCTGCGCGCTGGGTTCGATCGAATCCAAGAGTTCTGGCGCGATGATGCCAGGGGTTCCTGGGATTTCCCCCATACGAGTGATGGCTTTGTCATGAAAAAGTTGTTTGGCCACCCCGAAGTCCAAGACCTTGGAATGAATGCGGCGGTCGCGATTACGACAGAGCATGATGTTTTCGAACTTGAGGTCGCGATGGATGATGCCCAATTCGTGCGCCTCGATCAGGGCGTCGCAGACCTGAACAAAAACATGCAGGATTTCGAGCAAGGACAGTCTTGAATGCATCAGAGCATCACGAAACGTCTCCCCCTCCACAAACTCCATCGCGATGTAATTCAGGCCGGCGAGGTCGCGCCCCGTGTCGTAGATCGACACGATATTGGGATGACTCAGGCTGCCTGAAATCTCGATTTCATCCATAAATCTGCGCACAAGATCATTATTTCGAGCCAGAGAGGGCTTGATGATCTTAACCGCAACTTTGCGTTGAACCGTGACCTGGGTCGCAAGAAAAACGATGCCCATGCCACCAGCACTGAGCACGCGCTCAAGCCGGTAGCGGCCGTCGAGAATGCGACCGACAAGGAGTTCGGGCGCGTCATTTGGTTTGGTTCCTGAGCCGCTAAAGCCCGGTGGTGTGCTCATCGCCGAAGCTTGCCACGGAAAGTCCTAACGGACGAACGCTAATTCTCAAAAGCGGACAATTTCGGGAGCGCGAAACACGGCCACAGAACCTTGTTCGCTGACCAACCTGAAGCAGATATCCGTGGCTTCAATCGACGATGGAATGGCCTGCTGACATGCGCTAGCAGCATCCCAGTCATTCTGTCCAAGCGTGATCAATGCCTTGTTCAGCTCACGAGAAGTCTTCACGTTGAACGAGACGTCGAGCATCTGATCGATGTCGCTCATCGCGGTAACAACGCTGAGGTCTTCGGTCAGTTTGTCGTATGGAGTCGGCGTGGAGGTGCGTTCACATCGCTCGTAGCGATCCGAGAGCGTCACAAACGCAGAGATGGCCTCGGCTCGTGAGAACGACGTCCCCGAGCGTGAGGCTCGCCATTCCACCATCATGCCCGTATGCAGCGCTTCACAGAGGCGAGGCTCTTTTTCGAGCGCACGGACATAGAGATCGCGTTGAGCCTGCGGCTCAAGTTGAGGGGTCCACAGCGTCGACCACGCCAGGTTATTTTCCATTGTGGCATTCGAAGGACGAATACGCTGCAGGGCTTTCGCCAGCACCACACTGGCCTCGTGATAGCGCCCCATTCGGATGCTCACGATTCCCAGCTGATTATTCAGGGCTTCACTTGTCGGAAAGGCATCAACCGCATCCACGCCCACATCATGAGACTCAAGCAGATATCCGCGATCCGACAGGCATTGCATGCGCCCCAGATATTCGTACTCGGTGTTCACCGAAGAGGAGCCACACGGCAAGGTATTGAAGTCCATGGGTGACTTAAAATCATTCGTCAAGAGCGACACGCCCAAGATGGTCCACGCAGCTACCGCGGCAGCAGCCGGGTTGGTGATAATGGTTCTCGCGGTAATCGCCATGGGAATCCTCCTAAATGATCTGAACTGAAGTATGACAGGCCAGCCGACCGACCTCAAGGGCTGGAGTCAGCAAAGAACAAGAAACTAGAAAACCGCGCTTTGAGGCGCGGTTTTCTGATTCACTTTTTGGAGGTCAGCGACGAACGGGAACGGCCAATCGAAGACACGTATTATGCGTCTGAGCCACTGGCGTCGCCTCGGTGCACAGGAAATCTGGGTCCGCAAATCCGTTGACCTGAGCGGTCTGCATTGCCAACCTGGCGAGTGTAGCGCTGGTATGAGCACGTGCCCAAGCTGGCTTCACCCGATCATTTGGGGCGAGGCGAGACATCTCGAAATCAAGGGTCGCCGTTCCGAGGACTTCTTGGACCACCTCTGGTTTGCCGTTATTGAGCCGCGCTTCGCAGCCAAAATAGCGGTCTCGCAGGACGTCGAAACGTGCGATGGCAGTTTCTCGCTCAACATTGGTTTGGCTGGCTGCAATCGCGTACTCAACCCACATGCCGGTATGAATGCCTTCACAACTGGCTGGGTCACGAGCCAAAGAGTTACTGATATGCTTGCGCGCTTCTCTGAGATCCATTTTTCGTGGAGCCCAGAGTCCCGACCACGCGAGGTTATTTTCCATCACACCGTTGGTTGGCGTGACGCGCGCAACACCGTTTCTGAGGGTGTCTACGGCATCGGCGTACAACCCGAGGTTAATCTCGTGGTAGCCGCGGATATTCAGCAGGGTCTCGGACGAAGGATAACGAAGCAGTCCCATCTTTGCGTTAAGAAGGGCCGTTTCTTGATCACCGCTTTCATCGTGGCAATAGACGACACGGACGAAGTCCATTTCTGTCCACTGATTTGAATCAGCAGCAGCCACGTTGGCACACGCCGAATAAACCGGACGGTATTCCACCGTCGAGTATTCCGCGTCTGATGCGGGACATGTTCCAGTGCACATCATTGCCATACCAACCAAACCAACGGCGCCAGCCGCGAGTGTTGTTAGTGCAAAGAGTGCTGGGTTTCGAATGATCGTTCGTGGGGAAATTGCCATGTGATCCTCGTCCTTCGTCGTTCCTGCTTCGAGGCTGCCAGAGTTGATGACCTCAGTCGTCTGTCTTAAACCGCCTCGTGTTAGAGTTTATTTCCTAGAAATAAAAAGTACAGGGCTCTTTGCTTTCATCTGTGAACCCAGACGCGTAGAAAATGTATCAATGAAGCAAATATTTCTAATTTTTGTGTCGTTCAGCCTCTTTGCATGCAGCTCTCAGGAAGAACGAACTCAGGCCTTGGCGCGGAAAGCGGGAGCAGTCGCACTGGTCAAGGTTGCCGCGCCGCCGCCCGCCCGCGTGGAGCTTGGTCGCATGCTCTTTTTTGACCCGATTTTGAGCGGTAATCGCGATGTTTCATGCGCAACCTGTCATCACCCGGCATTTGCAACGGGCGACGGCAGAGCCTTGCCGATCGGCACGGGTGGAACTGGACTTGGACCTGATCGAGTGATGGGAAAGTCCAAAGAAGTCGTCGCGCGGAATTCCCCTGACCTCTTCAACCGGTCTCAGCCCGAAATCCACACCATGTTTTGGGATATGCGGATCGAATCAGGCCCTGACCATGCGATTATCTCGCCGGCGGGCGGTCTATTGCCCAAAGGTGCACGCACCATGTTTGCAGCCCAGGCGATGTTTCCGGTGATCGCCCGCCAAGAAATGCGCGGCGAACGTGGGGAAGATGGCAACGAGATTGGGGCACTTTTTGACAGTCAAAGCACCGAAATCTGGGCCGGTCTGATGGCGCGTTTGATGGAAATTGAGGAGTACCAGAGACTGTTTAAGGCGGCATTCCCCGAGGTCCCGGTTGATTCCCTTACCTTTCGGGAGGTTGCCCTCGCGTTGGCCGATTTTCAGTCCTCCGCGTTTGATTGGGTCGACACGCCCTGGGACGAGTTCATGCGCAGTGAGCCCGAGTCCATTTCATTTGGCTTTGGAAATCGTGGATATCGAGAGAGATTCCCTTCAATTCAAGGGGCCGAGCTCTTCTTTGGCGACGCTGGATGTTCAAATTGCCATTCCGGGGCCATGTTGACCGACCAAAAACCCCATAATATTGCAGTTCCCCAACTGGGCCCTGGTAAAGCTCCGTTTAAGCCGTTCGACGTTGGGTTTCAGGCCGTTTCGGGTTCGCCAGACGATGCGTTTAAATTCCGCACGCCGCCGCTGCGAAACGTGTTTCTAACGGGGCCCTACATGCATAACGGTGCGTTCGCGACCTTGGGCGAAGCCATTCGTCACCATATCGATCCTGAAAAATCATGGGATACTTGGGATACCTCGCATCTACCCGATGACCTGCGTGCCACCGCCCGCCACGACGAAGAGACGCGTCAGAAGGTTTTTGCCACAGCCGAATCGGCCAAACCTTTACGAGAACTCACCGACGACGAGATTGAAGACCTCGAAATATTTCTTTTCGGACTGACTGATAAAAACTGGAAGAAACTGGTCGTGTTTGCTCCAGTTGCAGTGCCAAGCGGCTTGCCCGTTGAGCGCTTCCGACCGCCCGGTGATTGACAGCACCGGCCATCTTAAAGAAGAATCCCACCCGCACCGTTCCTCGTGGAAAGACCCCATGCAACTACTACTCGCCAAGCCAGATCAGGCTGAGCATATTGCCGCATTTTATCGTGGCATTCATGGTCCTGAATTTCCGCATCAGGAACTGCTCGACGGGCCGACGCTGGCGCGTTTGCTTCAAGACGGCGAAGTTGCGCTGATCGTCGCTGCGGATGAACGCAAAATTCTGGGCTGTGGTTTGTCGTTCCCACGTGACTGGAATATGTCGCTCGAAATCGGCGCGTTGTCGGTCGACGACGTGCCCGAGCGAACGCTGGTGGCCAAGGCTCTTTTTGAGGGTTTACGACGACTTGGAGTCAAAAAATTCGGCGTCGCATTTTTCAGAGCAGGCAACGAAGTTGCATTCAAGCGAGCTCGAGAAATTGGTTCGATGGCCTGGGGATTTCGGGCCGTTCCCGGCTCGAAGAATCTCAAGGATGCTGAGCTCCTGATGGGTTTTGTCGAGATGGGCGGAGATTCAGTTCGGGTAACTCCACCTTCGAACACAATCACCAACACGCCCTTCGCCAAACGCATCATCGACTCATTGGGTGAAGCTGAAGAAGAGATGCCCTACCCCAGCAGCTTCCCTGTTGGCGCGCCCCGCGGCACAGGCAGTGTCGTGATCTCGGGACGGGTCTGGCCCACTTATCATTCACGTGGAAACTACATCACGATCGAGAACTCAGCGGGTCGCTACCCGGTGGCCATCATCCGTGAATTTGTGAATAAGGTTCGTGAAAAAGGCGTGACGGACATTCGAATGACAGTCCCCGTCAATCACGAAGAAGAGATCCTCGAACTCTTGGATTTTGGATTTTCCCCGGTTTCCTACCTTCCTGGTTGGTTCGTGCGGGGCCCACATCGCTTTGACTGCATGGAGCTGGTCGCGGGACTTCCTCGGATACCGCGAGTCACCGACGACTTCATGGAACGCGCGACCGGCCGAGTCGTGTCGGAACTGACACCCAAGTAAAAATTAGAACGGGAACGCTGACGAGAAGCCGACCTCTCTTTCGAGCTGACGTGATCGACGCGCAAGCGCCTCCTGCTGGCGGGCGAGCGCATAGAGCTTATCGGAGCGGTCGGGCGTTTCTACCGGGAAGATCTTCGCGCCAAGACGCGCGAAGTCGATGGCGAGTGCAGCAGCCACCTCAGACGCCGGCAGTTTCTCGGACCACAGGAACCTCCCGCGGACGCGTTTTGACGATCGTGTGTTGAAGATCCGCGATTGGACCGTCGTATGGAGCCGGCCCTCGGCCACGCGGACGTGTTCGCCCCAGTCTTTACGCGATGAAGCAAAGCGCCCGTGGTTGTTGGCCAAAAAATCGAAGATCATCAAAGACGACAGTTGTGCGGCCAGGTCCTGGGCACTCGCCGTCTCAAGTTCGGTGGTGACCCCCTTGTATTGAGGCAGACGCTTCCACGCTTTCAACGCCCTGGTCGCTGTTGTCTCGTCAGGCTCCCCGCGCAATAAATGCCTCCAACCGCGCACATGTTCGATTGGAAAAGCCGCGCCCTCGGCGCTGGTTGGAATCCAAGCTCCCACGGTCTGAACGCCCTCGAGGTCAACGCTCACCAACTCCGCCTGTGGCACGTCGAAGCGGCATTTCAAAACGATACAAAGCCGCCGCGCAGCGATGCTGTCCTGCCAGTCATCGGGACGGGCTTCCGTCGGCACTTCCAGCGTCCCGTCGACGTCCCCCAATTTCGCACCGTAAACACCTTCTGTGATGGCAACGATGTTTCGGGGCGTGATGATTCGAGGGGTCGTAGAAAAACGAGGGTCGACTTCCCAGGATTGATTAAACGCATCCGTGAGGATGGCGGGTCGCTTGGTCGTCACGCCGGCTTTCGACACCAGTGTTCGAACGTCTTCGAGACGTCCCGAGGCCAACCATGCTGGGGCGAGAACCTCGATAACCTCGTCGCGGCGCCGCGAATCGACGAGCGGCTCAAGTAATGACGCGGCACGTGTAGGATGCCCTTGCACCACCAAATCACGGGCGACCTCGAGCCGAATATCTACGGTGTCGGTTTCGAAAGAAGAGGCCGTGGCGACCAAAGAGTGTGCATGGTTGAGCGCCCCTTCGATCTTTTCGGCCCTCATTTCATCCATCGTAAAGAGTGCGCCCACGATTGTGGCGGCTCCAAACACCGCGATAACCACCAGGGCGGCCCAAGCTCTACGGCGCCGGCTTACAGGCATGATCTCGGCAATCACGGTTTCGGGCGCGGCCGAAATGCGGGCCCCCTGCAGGGTGACTTGAGCAGCGCTCATGTCGATGGGGAGGTTATTACGGATGGAGTGCATCAAATCGGCGGTCAGAAACATGACGTCCAACACGATCTCTTTTGAGACGTCCACCACCTTTAGCGTGTCACGAATCGAGAATTTCTGCGTGGTTGCCATGTCTACCTCCAAGCGATGTAGGTAGATGTAAGCAATTGTCGTGCCCGCTTGAAAATTGGTTGTGTGGCATTGCCCATCGCAAGGCCTGGCTGGAGCCTGGCAGACCCGTCACAAGCCAAGCTGGAGTCTGGCGGACCCATCAGAACGTCATCACAAGTATCGAGGCATCGGCGCCTCAAGCGGGGTGGCATGACCTGAGTCAGTCGACCTCAAGTCCAAAATGCGATGCGTAGGCGATGAACGCGTCGGTTTCGCAGCGGAACATCTCGTCCGACTCGATATTGAAGATCACCCCGCGGATATGGTCTTTGACCGCGGTAATCTGGGCCAGCGCCTCGCTCGGGTCCAACATGAGCATTTTAGAGTCACCGTGATGACCGAGCATTCGCTCAAGATCTCGCAGGCGTCTGAAATTCGTGAACGCGACCAACCAAGGTTCGTCATCACGCATGACAACCAGCGGAAACGAGGCCGGATCGTCGGGGCGAGCTGGCAAAAGATACCATGCTCGCGATAAAAAAACGGCGCGCCAGAGGGCCTCGATATTGGCTTCGGTGGGCGATTGCCGGGAGAGAGCGACTAATTCTCGGATTTCAATCATGGAATTTTAAGGTGTGGTTGGTATGTTCCGCGGCGCCTGCAGACGTTGGAATCGCATCATGCGTTGGTTTTGGATTTTCGTCACCCTATCCGTTTTTTCGTTAAACACAGCGACCGTTTTTGCCGTCGATGCTGGAGCCGAGGAGCAATCCGCGCCTGTTGAGGCATGGGTTTGCCCCATGAAGTGTGACGGTCTTCAATTCGACAAAGCCGGAGACTGTCCGATTTGTGGGATGCATCTGGTGCGCGAGGAGGCCGAACCGGCCGTGGACGACTTTGCTGACGACGGCTTCTTTGGCGCCGATCTTTTGGACGAAGCTCGCCCTGTCGCGCCCAAATCCCAGACGGCGTTGATGCCTGGACTCTCACCGACCCATTTTTACGTGGGCGCGGGTCTTGTCGCCCTGTTGACGCTATTGCTTGGGTTTGGTCTTCCGGATCCTCACCGCAACATGCGGAAAACCTCTGCGCGATGGGAGTATCCACGCGTCGAACTCACACGGATCACAAGGTGGGCAAAATCGAAGCTTTTCCAGCCGATCTTGCAGGTGCCTGTGGTGCTGGCATTTGCGTTTGTGATTTTCGCCGGGCTCTTTGGAAACCCCGATCCCGCGCGTAATATCGCGCCTGTCTTGACCTGGAATATCTGGTGGATGGGGCTGATTTTCTTCGCGTTTTTTGCCGGAGAAATCTGGTGCACGGTCTGTCCTTGGATGGCGATCCCGGATTGGATCACGCGCGGCCTGGGGCGCATGCGTGGGTCGATGCCGGCCGGCTTGGGCCTACCTTGGCCCAAATGGATGAAGACGCTCTATCCCGCGATTTTCATGTTCCTCTTTGTGACGTGGTTGGAGCTTGCGTACGAAGCCCCGTATCGGCCGGATGTCACAGCCTGGATGGCGATCGCGATGGTGGTTGGGGCTGGAGCAACCCTTCTGATCTTCGAAAAAAAGGCATTTTGCCGTTGGTTATGCCCGGTGGGACGCGTCACGGGGCAATATGGCACGACCGGAATGCTCGAAATCCGCCGGCGTGACACCGACATTTGCCATGCGTGCCAGACCAAGGATTGCCTTCGTGGAAACGAGCGCGGCCTTCCCTGCCCGACCTCGGAGTTCATGGGGGCGATGAACGAAAACACCTACTGCACGATGTGCACCGAGTGCATCAAGACGTGTCCCCACGACAACGTGGTTTTGAATGTGCGTGTGCCTCTGGCCGACCTGATGGGGCCACATCGCCGCAGACTCGAGGAAGCCTGGCTTTTGCTGATGATTCTGGGAATTACCATCTTCCATGGGTTGGCCATGATTCCGCTTTGGACTCATGACACCTTGCCACCGCTTCGCGAATGGTTGGATAGGACTCTGGGGTTTGATCCCGGATACCTGGTGGTTTTCACGGCATCGATGGTTGGGTTTCTTGCCACGTTGGTGGGCCTTTATGCGCTGTTTTGCGCGGGCATTCGGGCCGCTTCAGGCACTCTTGCGTATCGCTTCAAAGACTTCTTTGTCGCACACGCTTACGACTTGCTGCCGCTGGCCTTGGCTTATCATCTGGCTCATAACTCGCTTCACTTTTTCTACGAAGGCAGCAAGCTGGTGCGGCTTATCAGCGACCCACTCGGCTGGGGCTGGGACCTGTTTGGAACAGCAGACTGGCCGCTAACGATGCTGATTCCGATTCAGGTCCTTTGGATTGCTCAGGTTGTCTTGGTCCTAAGCGGTCAGGTCGCGTCGGTGTTCATCACACGGCGAACACTCTTTCGAATGCTTGGCAATCGGACGCAAGCAAGGCGAGCTTTCTTGGTCGCGGCGATCTTGTTGATGCTGGTCAGCTTGTTGAGTCTGTGGCTGCTCAACCAACCGATGGAAATGCGCACGGCTTGAATCAGAACCGATACTGAACGCCAGACTCAACGGTAAGAGGCAAATTCAAGTCCCTGCCCGAGAGTGGGAAAAAGTAGAATGAACCGCTCATTCCCAACTGAACTTCAATCGACTTCACAATCTGCAATTTGATACGTGGACGCACGTTGAGGCCGACCAAGAGGTCGAACGAATAGACCGTGTAGTCAGCGGGGTCGTCGTTGCAGCCCGGAATGATTTGGTTGATGTCGTCGCAAACCTTGATATCGCCCATCGTTGAGGCTTCGAGCAACATCCCGACATCAGCACGCCAGGGGCCAAACGAATACCCAAGCCCCACGCCGCCAAAGCCTCGCAGAGTCGTGAAGTCGTCGTTTAGAAACCCGTCGTTATCCCGAATGCTGGTCAGGATCTGAGCGGCGGCCAGCACCTCGAATTCTCGCGTCAGCGAAAAGCTCGCCCCAAAGGTCGCGCCGTAATTTCCAAAGAGCTCCATCTGCGACTCTGGAAACTCCAGAAATGACGTGTAGGCGAAGTTCAATTCGACCGCCCACGGACTCTGGCCGGTCGAGGAGGTCACGGCGTCTGTAACGGGCGTAGGTTCCAGCAGGCATGCGGCGAAACGTGATGCGAGGCGGCTGCCGGCTTCCTCGATGCCTGAATCGACCAACGAGAGCACTTCGAGGGATTCGACAGGCAGGAAGACCCCGTCGTCTGCATCAAACCAATGCACCAAGACCGTGAAACCGCCTGCGGCCGGCAAGATTGTGGCCACGATCACGTGTTGGACATCGGCCAACGCGACCAACTGCCTTGCCCCTTCGAGGTCGTTTCCCGCACGCAATTCACGCTCAAGCGTGTCCCTCGCGCTGTCATAGAATTTCACGACGTCTTCGGGATAAAATCCGGTTTTTAGAACGCGAGTCGGATCCAAGTGGATCATGTCGGCCATGATTTCAAGAGGCCGGGCAAGGTCCTGCCGCAAGTCGAGATGTGCCAGCGCGAGGTACATCATGACCTCGGCCATCTGAATGGGTTCGACCAGGTCCCATCGAACGCTCTGGTAGATGGCGAGGGCCTGCTCAAGGCTTTTTACCGCCCCTTCCGAATCCAGCTCTTTGTATTTCGTGACGCCGAGTTCGGCCCATGATGCAGCGAGCCGGATGGACTCGTCGAAAGCGGGTCGAGTCTTCACGATCTTTCTTAAGGACTCGCCGTCGACAAGCTCGAATTGTTCCGGACGCGAGCGCAGCTCTGCTTGAATGCCGCCAACCAACGCATTGGCAGCCCCTAACGCAAGCCCTGGTTCCTCTACGCCGACGTAAACGATCGGCATCACCACGACGCGTTCGGCTTTATCTTGTGCACTCAGGGGCAGAGCCCATAGAAACACGATTAGAATGAAGAAGGAGCGGCGCATCGGAACCATCTCAGGGGTACCAGAATGTAGCCCACGGAGAATCCACGCGGCAAGGCTGCACGATGCTTAACGACCCGAGAAGTAGGCGCCTTCGACGTTGCTGGTGAAATCGCTTGATACGGCCTCACCCAATTGGGCCGCATCACCACTGAATTCAACTTCTGCGGGGGTTTCCACGGTGAACGCAGGATCCATGATTCCATCGATAAAAAACGCTTCGATGGTGGCGTCAGGTATCTGCCACTCGTAATAGGAGCCAAATTCGTCTTCGACCAGAACGTTCACCGACCATTCGAGGTTAGGACTCAAGGTGCGGCCAGGCGCCTGGAATAACGACGATGCATTCATGGTCGTCGAGGGTGTCGTAAACGGCAGGGTGGTTGGGCCCTCAAGGGAGTCGGCCACCGCGTCCATAAACTCGGCGACTTCGCTGATCAGAATATCGTCAGCCTGATTCCAATCGAAGACCGTGTTTTGCGATCCTGTTTGACCTAATCGAAGCGTCTGGGCGCTTCCCCGTGCGGCCTCGGCAAACGAAGCACCTGCTTTCACCAGACGGTCTGGGTTCTCGACGACACGAAATAATTGAGTGCTAAGGAAGCGCGACACGTAGTCGAAATACGACCAGTCCTCGACGTACCCGGGTTCCTCAGCTCCAACATTATCCCATTGTGCTCCAAATCCATCGGCGAGGCTCCAAGAGAACTCATAGGCTCCAAGGAAGTATGAAAGGCCTCGGACTCCAGAAACCACCGCGCGCAACGCAGCCAGCTCTGATTTGCCCATCACAAGATTCAAGCTTTGGTCGTGAAAGACTTCTCCCGGAAGGAAATAGGTCTTGAAAGTCGTGGAGTCGATGGCGGTCTGCAGGTTCCTCTCGATGATGGAGAGGTCGTCGGCAACGACTTCGAGTCGATCCCAGAACGTATCAAGGCTTTCGGTTCGTTCGGCGACAAAATCCGGCAACGACGTCATTTCGCGAGTGGTCCACGGCAGGGCGCTCTCTAGAAGAGTCGCGATGCCGGGGAAACTCTCCCCGTCCTCAAACGGTACGCCGCGAGCCAAGAGGTAGAGGTATCCGCCGTCTCCATAAATCACGTCGCGCGTGGCATTTAGGGCATGATTGGCGCCCAATGCGTCGCGCAGAAGCGCAGAGAAGGAATCCGAGTAGGGCAATAGAAGCACGTCGGTGACGGCTTTGCCCGCTGCGGCGGCAGGATCTGAGCTGTCGTCGATGAGGCGTTCCTCGTAGAGCCTACGCGCTCCCTCGAGGTCCCGCACAAAAAGTCTGGACTGCGCTAAGTCTACCTTTTGTTCGACGTTATTATCCCCAGCGCTTTCAAGATCGGCCTTGGAGGCCGAGCAACCCGCGAGGGAACTCATCGTCAATATTAGGGTCAACTTGCTTCGCCAATTCATCTTCATACTCCAGACGCCTCAGGGCATCTTCTTTAACTGCCTTAACCTACAACGCAAGATCCTTACCAACCGATACACCAACCCGAATGTCTTATGAACACAGGACCTTGGGTTATTTCATCGACTCTTTTTGACCTTCAGCACTTGGTCTAGCTTTCATCCAGATCCAGAAATGATGGGGTAAGGGTACCCCATCATTGTGCGTTGTACGGAAAGAGCCTCGGCAGCTCGATCCGTTTGGACTCCAAAAAACGATCGGTCGTGACCATGCGAGGACGTTCTCCGATGCGACGCTCCGGGAGCTTCAATTCGATGATCTCTTCACCGTCCGCGATGAAGTCGACCATATAAAAATGTTGTTCCATCCACTCGTAACCCTCCAAGTTCACGATTCTCTCACGAATCGCAGGGTTAAGGTCCAAGAGGCTGTCTTTGACAAAAAAGAGGGCTTTACCGCTCGAGGGCCTGGAAAGTTGCCACTCCGAGCCGGTCGGGAGCCCTAAAGCCGTAGATGTGGCGACGATGGGTTCGTCCGCCAATGACCAAGAGAAACGGCCGGTTTCTTCCGGTTCGTCATCGACCACCACCAAGTGGGCGAGTCCAAACTCGGTCTCCCCGCTGGCCGACAGAAATTTCTCGTCAGGAGGAGGAACTTGAATGCCGTTGATGTACCCGGTCAGGGCCGTTCCCTCCTTAAGCAGCATCGAGGTGGGAAGCCTCCACCAAGTGGGCGCCCCTTGAGTCGGCAGGTAGACCACGCCACCTGGGCTTTCGTAGCGTTCAAGGCCCAGCCAAACGATCACAAAAACCGGGTTTTTGATGGTATGCGCAGCATTGGGCATGGAGCCGTCGGCCTCTGCCGTCACGATATAGTCGGACGCCGAAGAGCACTCGGCGCGCGGTGAGTCTTCATCAAAGGCCAGGCGCACCGCGCGTAAGGATTCAGAATCGCTGTCCGAAAGAAATTCGATATTCAGTTCTGAAGAATCATCAGCAACCGACCCTCGCAGGATGGTTGAATCGTTGGACTGTTGGTTAATCTTAAGGTTAAATTTCCCGTTCGTTCCAAACCTGTCGGCACGGGTCCACGCACAGCGAGATTCTTCGACAAAGGGCGTATCCACTGTGTTTCTTAGGCCACGGTCGAATTCGCGAACGATGGCCTGTGAGAAGTCGCCAAAACGAAAAAAGTCGATCATGACGACGTTGCAAAGGCGGCTTTCAAAGCAGGCCTCGCGGTCGGCATCAAGCACCTCGACGTAACGCCCTGTGTGTTCGTCTTCGTAAGTCGGACACCCAATCATCGTCAGAGCGGCAAAAGCCATGGCCACACGCAAATTCATGGTGTGGATGATGGCAAGAGCTTCAACGCTGAGCAAGCGCCATGAGATTTTAATGGACGGTGATGGCTAGAATGAGGATGCCATCTTGGTATTCCAGACCTGCCTGGAAGAAAGTGCTTCCTGAAGAAGCCCTCAACGTGGTGTTGAGTTTGCCGGCGATTCCCAGCCCAAGCTTGATGAATTTTCCGGCGAGGCCGTGAAAAGTGACGCTCATCGAGGCGCCATTGGGCAATCGAATCGTTTTCTTTTCGCCCTCGGCGACGGAAAAAGTAGTGTCACCGATCATTTGGAACTTGGTGTAGCCCTTAAAAGCCTTTTCAAGCTTGCTCCGCAAATCCTCTAATTTTGGATCAAAGCCCTGGCCGTTGCTCGCCGAGATGGATCGTACCTGAACCGTGATTTCTTCGGCTTGAGCCATCGCTGGAGCAGCGATCGTCAGTCCCATCACCATCATCAGGGTCAGCATTATGTTGAGTATCATCCGCATGATCTTACCTCGGGCGCAATCGACCGTTTAGATCGGTTGACCGATTGGTTTCTTTTCTTTCTTCTCTTCGGCACTCGGAGCATTTTCGTCGGTTGGCTCGTCAAGCGTCCCGTCTCCCTCATCCAAGATCCAAATCACTGTAGGCTCTTCCGTCTCAGAATCTGCACTTGAGACCGCAGAGGCTTGTCGGAAAGGCGTATCAACCATGACCGACGCTCCTGCTGCATATTCAACACTGTCGACGATCACGATGGTCTTCTCGACAATCACCTGATCGGGTCCAAAGAGTTGCTGGCTAAAAAAGCCGCCCACCAGAACCGCTGCCAAAAGTGCTGCGATGGCCCCGATTGACTGCTTCGAAAATCCGCCGCGACGTTCTTCTTTGTCTCGTTTGACCCGACCAAGCGCGACAATATTTTCGCCCTGTGATTCAAGGTCCGCATCCATGGTTGCCTCAACGGCGCCCCAGATGCTCGAGAAATCCACGCCTTCGCTGGCTTCGTCCATTGCGGCGTTAACCGCAAGGTTCAATTCTTGAAATGCTTCAAGACTCTCGGCGACGTGTTGGCTCTTCCAGCCTTGAACCTGAGCACGCTCGGATTCGGTCACGGCGCCATCATGGAAACGTTGAACCAATATGGCATGTTCTTCGACGCAAAAAGACTGGTCTTCCAGCCGAGCTTCGATCGAATTCCAAAAACCTTCCATCGGTACGCGGTCGTCGATCTCTTTGAGCGATGCGACGACGCCTCCCCGAAGTTCATCGAGGCTAATAATGTAGGCTGCAACGTCTTCGCGAGTGTCCAGAAGTTCGGCCACGAACTCGGCCTCAAGATCGTCACATTCGCCGTCAAAAAACCGCTCCAACATGGGGGCGAGTTCGCTGATCGACGCGGATTCATTGCTTGGAGCGGCCTGGCAAGCCGTTAAAACGGATGCCGCGGTCGGCGGAGTGGCTTTGGACCACGCCTCGTTTTCGGCCACCTCAGTGGCGAGTCGAATTTCTTTAAGGGCCTCATGAAACTCGCGAGCCGACGCAGAAGAAGCGACAAGCGTGGTCGCCTCGCGGGCCTCCCCACCAGTGGCATCACCGTCGAACCATCGTTCGAGCAGCAAAATCTGTGCTTCTGTCAGTGCGTTTTTCATCGTGTTGTCCATGTCGAGTGAATTTTGTTCACATCCGATAGACGGCCGTGGTGGGTACTTATTCACCCGTATTTACAGATCGTGAGGCTGTTTTCGATTAAATATCCAGATCGCCGCCCAGATACTCACTGATGGCTTCTTGAAAGTATTTGCGTGCGTGGAAGAGCCGACTCATTACGGTGCCCTTCGAGATGTTCAAAACATCTGCGATTTCTTCGTAGGAGAGGCCATCGATTTCTCGGAGGATCAAGATCGTGCGGTGTTTTTCACCGAGCGACTCAAGGGCCTCGAGCATTTTTTCGCGGAGTTCTTTGCGGCCGTACACTTTATCGGGGTGCAGCCCAAGCTTCGAAGGCAAGAGGAAGTCATCTCCGCCATTGGCTTCGCGCGAGATCGCGTCATCGTACTCGACCACCTTTACCCGCTTATTCTTGCGGATATGGTCGATGCACATGTTGACGGTGATTCGGTAGAGCCACGTATAGAAGCTCGACTGTTGATTGAACTTCTCGATGTTTCGGTAAACTTTGATGAAGACTTCCTGAGAGACATCTAAGCTGTCATCAGGGTTCTTCAGCATGCCGTAACAGATCGAGTAAACCTTGCGCTGGTATCTTTCAACCAGTTCACGGAAGGCATCTCGATCGCCTTGTTGAGCAAGTTCAACGATTTGCAGGTCGTCGCGTTCCACTTAGTCTCCATGCACGTCGCGGTCGCCATATAACACGACTCGATTCGGCACGTCTTGGTAATTTGAGCCAAGAATCAAGTTTGCCGGCTTTGATGTAGGGGAAATCGAGGCCCCGGCTGCTTGAAGGAGCCCAATCAACCTGTCATTCTCTCGCGGCACCGCCATGAGGATAGTGGATTCATGAGATTTTTGTTTTATTTCGTCGTCTCGATTTTCTTGGGTTTTGCAGCCTGTTCAGATGACGGCTCGACCGACCACTGTGGCGACGTTACCTGTAGTTTTGGTGTCTGCGAACCTTCGACCGGACGGTGCATAAATCCCTCTTCTTGCGAAGAAGCGCAGGAGTGTTTGGCTGGATTTACGTGCCTCTTCGAAAAATGCAAAGCCGAGGTGGAATGTGCTGTCGATGGGACCTGCCCCAGAGGAGCCTGTTTCGACGGCGCCTGCGTTAATCCGGACAGCTGTGAATTTGCCGCGCAATGCCTTGAAAATCATGGATGTGTAGATTCCGCCTGCGTTTTCGACAGATGTGCCGAGGTCGAATGTCCTCGCGGAGAATGCTCAAAAGACAGCGGAGAGTGCGTCAACAAGACCGTTTGCACTGAATCCAATCAAGGTTCTGAGTGCACGGCGGGATATGTTTGTTACGGCCAAGTCTGCGTCGAAGAATCAGTGGTTTGCCGCGACATCACGTGCGAACGCGGCGTTTGCGATGCGGCCACCAAGGGGTGTGGGAACCCGGAAATGTGCGCCTCGGACAGCAATTGTCTCGATAATTTCTTCTGCAACGACGCCTCGGTTTGCCAAGAAAACACCTGTGATACGCAGATGGTCGAGTGCGGCCGTGGGGTGTGTGATCTTCGCACCGGCGAGTGCATCAACGCCACAAATTGCACCACGCAGAACGGATGCACGGACGGTTTCTCGTGTGTCGGCGGCGAATGCCTTGCGCAGGGCACGGAGTGTGGTGAAGAAGGGTGCGTTGGCAACAAGGTATGCCAGATCAACGAGGCCACTCTGGCTGCGACATGTGGTGAGAACCCAAGCGGCTGTTCGACGGCGATCGACTGTGACGGTGAACGCGTGTGTCGCAACGGCGAATGCAAAACAGCCCCGGCATGCGCGAGCGATGGATTTGAGCCCAACGAGACGGTCCCGACAAATTTCCAGGAGGCGGCGATCGATACCGAGATCGAGGCCACAATTTGCCGCGGAGACGTCGACCTATACACCTTCGACACACGCCTCAGCCCTCTCTTTACCGGGTCATTGCTTGCGGTCCTGGCGTTCGACGAGGAGGATCTGGGGCTGGGTAACGTGAAACTGGAAATTGTGGATTCCATGGGCGTCGTGGTTGCGAGCGCTCAAAGCAACAGTGCGGGAGTGGCACGCGTCGAATACACGGTTTCTGCGTTACGACGAGGCATCTACACCATCCGGGCTTCGGACGTGGATGTGAAACTCGCCGGGGTCTGGTACCGGCTTTACGTAGACTTGCTCGATCCGATTGCCGCCCAGGCATGCTTGAACCCCACCACGTTGACGTCTGGAGACAGGATCACGGGGAGTTCGACTTCGGGCTCAAGTTACCAACTTGGGTCCACGTGCACGTCAGCGAATAATCCTGCCGGTGAGGACATCTATTCATTCACGCTGGATACGCCGCAATTTGTCGACCTGAGCATCACCCCACAAAATGGAGCGGCCCTTTCGTTTTCTTTGCGACGACAATGCGAAATCTCGGCCAGCGATATTGTCTGCAAAGCGCCAGCAGTTTCGGGAGTTCTTTCCCACAAGAAGGTGATGGATCCGGGGACTTATTTCTTGGTTATCCAAGGCACTCTGGGGAATCCAGGAGGCGCATATAACCTGGCGTTCGACGCCACTGAAACCACGTGCAGTTCTGCGGATAACGCTTGTGTTGGGGCAAATCTAAATTTCACGTATTTCTGCAATGACGTTGGAACCGGGTTCTTGACGGCTCAGTGCCCAAACGGATGCGAACTGAGTTCAGGAAATTGCATCCGCAAACCCACTGATGTGTGCCTGACAGCCACGGACGCGAGCGCTGGATATTCGGGCACAATCACCTGGAACACGCTCACAAACGATTACGACCCCGGAGCCGGCGGCTGTGTTCCTGACTCATCGGGCACTCAAACCAACGGCCCAGATGCCACGTATCGGGTGGAGGTCCCGTCTCAATCGCGCGTCCGTGCCCACCTGGCACGGGCCACTGGCGATTATGTGTCGCTTTACGCCGTGACCAGTTGCTCCGACCTCTCCACGTGCGTTGCGGGCGCCAACTCTTCGGCATTCACCGACGAAGAGTTGATTTACGTCAACACGACAAACGCCACCCAAACCATCTTTGTGATCGCCGATATCGAACGAGACTCAAGCTACGCCACCAGTTCGATTTCGATCGATGTCGCCCCCGTCATCTGCGTGCCCTCTGGGGGAGTCTGCATCGGTACCATGGTAGAGATCTGCAATTCCGACGGGACGGCCAAGACCAGCCAGAACTGCTCGTTTGGATGCACAGCGGGACTGTGCAATCCGGTGGTCAACGATCAATGCACGGGCGCAGTCGACCTAGGCTCCATGTCCTTCACGGGACGAATCGACGAATACAGCGACGACTACACGCCTGGTTTCTCGGGGTGTACCGGTCGGTCTGCTTACGGTCCCGACGCCACGTTCACGGTCACACCGCCTGCGGGACAGGTCGTGACGGCCACAGTTCAGGCTGCGTTTGACGCTTCAATTTATGCCATTCGAAATTGCTCTTCGGCACCGGCCACCTGCGTGGCGGGATCGGACGGCGTGAACGTCTTGAACGAGACGACGCAATGGATTGCCGATGGAAGCCCGTATTTTGTGGTGGTCGACGCCAATTCATCGGCTGCAAGCGGGGATTTCACGGTCTCGATCACCTGGCAAAGTCCACAATGCCCGCCCGGCGACGGGCTAGGTTGTGCCGACAGCTCAACGCTTTCGTACTGTTCACAGCTTGGACTGCCTTCGACCATGGCCTGTGATGGCGCCTGTGTAACGGGCGCATGCACCATGCCTGCTGGCCAGATTTGCGCTGACGCGATCCCCCTTTCCGACGGCTTCATCGCTGCCAACAAACCGTTTTCGGGCACCAATACCATCAATCCTGGCGTCGGCTTGAAGGGAAGTTGTAATTTCCCGACCTCCGAAGAACCTGTCGGCTCCGACACCATTTACGTCGCGTCGCTTCGAGCCGGCGAGTACCTGTTTGCGTCGTACACGGCGAACTCGTCGTACGCGATGATGTATCTGCTGGGCAGCTGTGGCGCGGGCACATCTTGCCTGTCCACCACTGCGGACGGGCAATCTGGCAAGCTGACCTACCAGGCCACTCAAGACGAGGTGGTTTACCTGGTGATGGACCGTTCGACGACGGGCACCACAACTCTGACCTACACACTGAACGTGGCGATCAAGGCTCCAAACTGCACGCCCGGACAAGCCTCGGTGTGCAGCACCTCAGACACGCTTCAGTTCTGCAACGCCTACGGCATTCTCGAGGATTTCACCTGCGCGGGCGGCTGCAATGCGGGCGTTTGTACCCAACCGCTTGGAAACGTCTGCGCTGATCCCATCGTCTTGACCTCGGGTGTCCCGGTCAGCGGGTCCATCAATCGGTCAACGGCCACAAATGCGATCGAGTTCAAGGGGCCAAGGACAGGCCAATGTCTGATGGACGATACCGTGTGGACCCTCGGCTACGACACCATTTATGCGATCGACCTTCTACCGGGCGATATCTTGCGGGCCAATCTGACGACGACGTCGACCTCGGCGTTCATCGGCATTCTGGAGAATTGTACGGGCACATCTTGTGTGGCGTCGCCCGTTTCACTGGGCGGCACAACCAGCCTCTCCGCCCATTCTGCTGCGGGCGGCCGGTATTATATCGTCGTGGATGCAAGCTCTACGTCGACATCGTCGACCGCCTTCACCCTCGTCGCAGACGTGATTCCCGGTGGGCTCTGCAACCCGGACGCGTCCTCATGTGACCCCCAAACCAATCAGGTCACGATATGCGATGCCACCGGTTATTCACCGCATGCCACCTACGGTTGTTCGGGTACGTGTGACGACACGCGATGCGCGCTTAGCCCGCTGGCGGACAGTTGCGCCACGGCCCCTAACGTTGGAACCGGCACCCTTATCCTCGGAAACTACAGCGCGTTGACCGCCGATATCGCGTTGCCCAACTCAACATGTGCCGGAACGACAGCCCAGGGTCCAGAGGCCGTGTATGCCGTGGACGTTCAAGCTGGGCAGATCCTTCACGCCAAAGTGAAGTCCTTTGGGCAAGAGACGCCCGCGCTCTACGTGCTCACCGATTGCGCCGCGACCACGTCCTGCATCGCAGGCGCACCGGCAATTTCGTACGTTTCAGAACTCTACCATATGGCAACCGCTTCCCAGACTCTTTATGTCGTGGCGGATTCCATCTCGACGGTTTCAGACGAACCGTTTGAACTGCTGATCGAAACCCTTCTTCCTGAGTGCGTGGCTGGCGATAAACTGTGTGACATCGACAACGTAAACCTGAAATACTGCAATAATCTTGGCCTCTTTGAGTCGTACGCTTGCTCCGGTGGATGCACCGTAAACAGCTGCAACACGCCGAGCGGCGAGATTTGTGCCGACGCGATTGTGTTGACCGATGGCACCTCGTTTTCAGGAACCTATTCTTCGTTCAGGCCAGATACAGACCCGGGAGTTGGGTCGTGTGTGGTTTACGATGCACGCCAACAAGACGGACCCGACGCTGTTTTTGCCGTCGACCTTGTGGTTGGTGACCGCCTGGACGCTGTGTTGACCACGACCACGACAGCCAGCGGAATGTATATTCTAGATGCGTGTGGCGGAGACACGAAGGCCGCCTGCCGTGAAGCTGCCGTCTACGGCGACAACACGTTGAGCTTCATCGCGGATGCGACCCAACGTTATTATCTGGTGGTCGACTCCGAATACGTCATCACCTCGGCGTTCACCGTCGCTGTGAATATCGTGCCTGGGCAGACCTGTGTTCCGGGCGGATCGACCTGTCGCTCAGGGGTCCTGAACATGTGTGATGCCGTGGGCGGGATCTTTGCGAGCGCATCGTGCGCCAATGGATGTGGGAACTCGACGGCATGTGCGGCCAGCCCCATCGTCAACGATTCATGCAGCACAGCCACCCCGATCTCGGCGAGCACCGTGATTATCGACTCGTACGGTCGACACACCAATACCCTGAATCCTGGCTCGATGTGTGCCAAACAATCGACCCCAGGCCGAGAAGCCGTGTATGCCGTGTCGCTTACAGCGGGGTTAGTCCTTACCGCGAACTTGGTCGCATCGGACCCGACAACTGATCCTTCTTTGTACGTGATTACTGATTGTGCGAACGCTGCTGGAACCTGCCTGGCCGGGGTCGCAAGCCAGACGCCCGAAGTGAAACTTCATTACCTCGCCACGACCACGGGGCTGGTCTATTTGGTCGCTGATAACAATTGGGCGACCGACGACGATGCCTTTTATCTAGACATTAAAATCCAGCAGCAAGAATGCACGCCGGGGCAGAAGGTATGCGGAGAATCTGACCTACTCACTTGTAATCAATACGGTATCTACGACAGGTCGACGTGCTATTTCGGCTGCACGAGTGGTGTTTGCAACGGCACACCAAACGACGTGTGCACGGGTGCCACAGATGTCAGCGCAGGCGGCACCTTCCGTGCTCCGATTTCGTTCTACACCAACGTCTATGACCCGATGGTGAACAACGTATCCTGCACCGGTGATGATGCTGCGGGCCGCGATGCTGTTTACAAAATGAACCTGAATCAAGGCGATTTTGTGAGCCTCAGCCTGCAGGGGCCCACCGACCCGGTCCTCTATGTTTCGACCGCCTGTGGGACCAACGCCGTCGTGGCGAGCGGGTGTGTTTCGGGCTCTGACGACACCAACAGGCCAGAGACTCTCGAGTTCAACGCGCCAAGCACGGGCGTCTTCTACGTGTTCGCGGACCTCGATACGACATCGACCACCGGTGATTTTGTGCTCGATGTTGTGCGACGCCCGGCCAACACCTGCGTGCCGAACTCAACAACCTGCCTCGATTCCAACTCCCTTCAATTCTGCGATAATAAAGGAACCACACTTGTGAGCGTTTCCTGCCTTGGAGGCTGCTCTGCCGGCACATGCGGACAACCGAAAGGCGAAACATGCGCGGACCCAATCAACGCGACGGGTGGCGGGTTGTTCAGCATTCCTCTGGATTCATTCACGAACGACTACAACCTGACCTCGACTTCGTGTGTGGGTTACGACACGCCAGGAAACGACGTTGTTTTCCGTGTCGATCTGGCTGCAGGTGAAACCTTGGACGCACGCGCGACTGGCCCGAGTTCCGAGAATCCCGCGCTTTATCTTGTAAAAAATTGTGGCGGAATTCGCGACCAAATCACCGATCATGCCTGTGTGGACGGAAACGACGTCACGGGAGCCGTTGAGTCGTTGCGCTATGTCCCGACAGGCCCTGAGACCGTCTACCTCGTGTTGGATTCCCGAAGCACGACGTTGGATGATGGCGTATTTGCCGTGGACATCTTTGCTGGCCCGCCATGCACGGTTGGAGTGACGTCGTGCTCGAACGCCAACACCTTGACCTATTGTCCCACCGTAGACCGCAAAGAATCCTATGCGTGTGCTGGCGGATGTTCGGCCGGCGTATGTGGTCTGCCAACGGGCGACCTATGTGTCGACGCGATCCCGGCGACCATCGGCGCCAACTCGGGCTCCTACAGCGGGACAAATAGTGTGGATCTGGGCGTCGGTGCTCAGGGCACGTGTAATTTCGCCATCGGCGATGGACAGGTCGGGATCGATCACACCTATTACGTCGACCTGACACCAGGACAGGTGCTGAACACCAACTTCACGACCAATTCGGGCTATGGCATCATGTATCTGACCAAGGACTGTGCGGCGGGAACGCAATGCCTGAGCAATACTGCCAGCGGCAGCGGTGCTTCGTTGTCGTATACGGCGACCGCAACCGAGCGCGTCTACATCGTGATCGACCGCACCCTGTCTGGCTCAGACTCGTACTATACCTATGTACTTAACGTATCGATTTTGTGAGGACTCATGCACGCACTGATCACTGGCGCTTCATCGGGAATTGGCGACGCGATCGCGCGTGAATTCGCAGCCAAGGGATGGGATGTTTCACTCGTTGCCCGGCGCAAAGAGAACCTGGATGCGTTAGCGGGGGAGCTCAAAGTGAAGACCTTTGTGCGCCCGGCCGACCTCTCCGATCCCAGTGTTTGCAAAGACGTCATCGAGGATTGCATCAAGGCGCTTGGCCCCATCGACGTGCTCGTAAACAACGCGGGAATTCAGTACGTGGAGCCGACTTCCGGGGTCTCGATCGAACGGATGCAACGGCTCTTGAACGTGAATCTGACAAGCCCACTGACACTGATGCAGTTGGTGATGCCGGACATGATCGCACGAAAAGCAGGCGCAATCATCAACATCGCAAGCGTGGCCGCGATCACACATACCCCGGGGATGTGCCATTATAACGGCTCAAAAGCGGGCCTGGCTGCGTGTTCGGAGAGTCTGCGAGTGGAACTTGCCCCACAGGGCGTGCACGTGTTGACCGTTTATCCAGGCCCCGTTCGAAGCGCAATGGAGGAGGCAGCACGCCAACAATACGAAGAGAGTTGGGCGACAAAATACATTCCGACTGGCGACGCTGCGACTCTTGCGCGCAAGATTTTCACGGGCACAACAAAAAAAATCGCCCGAATTGTCTATCCAAGCTCTTACGGACTCACACGATTCACCCGTGTTTCGAGTCAGTGGTTCACCGATGTGCTGACACCGGGCCTACGAGATAATTGAATTTAAAGGATTATGGGGGACTAATTCAACGTGGGCTGAAGGTTCGGGCACGCGACATGCAAACATGCAGGCGTACACCTGCCGACTCGTGACGACTTGTCTTAACGAAATCATCGATTCGACGGGATGGTTCTAGCTAAATCGACAAAATCTTGTTTCCAAACAGATTTTTTGTAAATGTGCACAAACCAAATCAAAAACGTGTACATCTAAAGCACACGACATCGGACCTAAATTAATTTGAGGAGAAAAATTATGAGATTCAATCGAACACAATGGTTAGCAGTTGTAGCCGCGGCACTTTTTGTTGGCGTGGGCTGTGGTGATGACGACGAACCAAGCAACAACGCCAACAACACGACGAACAACACCACCAACAACACGACGAACAACACCACCAACAACACGACCAATAACGGCACCAACAACACGACGAACAACACCACCAACAACACGACCAATAACGGCACAAATAATGGTGCCACGGCTCTTCTGCAAGTGATCCACAACTCGGCGGATCCGGCTGCTGCGACCATCGACGTGTATGTGAACGGCGACATGTTCTTGGACGACTTCGACTTCCGCAACGCAAGCCCGTTCGAAATCGTTCCTGCTGGAACCGACCTCGAGATCGAGATTGCTCCAAGCGATTCGACCTCGGCGGACGACGCGATCAAAACCTTTGGTCCTTATAACCTTGCGGCCGACAGCACGACTGTCCTGATCGCAAGCGGTGTTGTGGACCCAACGGCTTTCGATCCCAATCCAGACGCAGAGAGCACAGCGCTTAATCTGTACGCCATTGAAGATGCGAAAACGACATCGACCACTGGCGCTATCGTTGCCGTGTTCCACGGTGTCACCGACGCACCGACGATCGACGTGATTCTGAATAACAACCCAGCACTTAAGCCTGTTGACGACGCCAAGTATGGCGACACAACGCCCTATGCGGAGTTCCCAGAGGGCGGCGCCGTGTTGGACGTCACCAACGCTGACAACACCGCTCGAATCGCTTCGTTCGGAGCTGCAGTGCCTCCAGGCGTTGCTGTTGTCGTTGTTGCCAGCGGATTTGCGAACCCCGCGCAGAACGCAGCTGCTCCACTTGGACTTTTTGCATTCTTCTCGACCGGTGGCGCTGGAATCCCACTTCCTTCGGCTTCACGACTTCAGGTGATTCATAACTCGGCAGATCCCGCCGCGGCTCAGGTTGATGTTTATATCGACGACAAGAAAGCGTTCGATGACTTCACCTTCCGCACCGCGACACCGTTCTTCACGTTGCCAGCAGGCGACCGAAAGATTTCGATCGCACCAAGCACCAGCGCCAGTGTTGCCGACGCGATATCGAATACGACCGTGACGCTTGAAGGCAAAAAATCCTACTTGGCTGTCGCCAACGGTGTCATCACACCAGCGGATTTTGCAGTGAACCCAAATACAACATCGACTGCCCTCACGGTGACTTCGGCTGAGGCTCGCGAAAGAGCTACCGACCCAACCAAGGTCGAAATCGTTGCCGTTCATGGTGGAACCGATGCGCCAACCGTCGACCTTCGCACCTCGAATAATACAACACTGTTCTCAGATTTGAGCTTCGGTGACATCAGCGACTACACCGCACTTGATCCTGCTTCGATGCCTTTGAACCT
>Ga0100385_1000280_pt1 | contig 66750 bp, 52 predicted proteins | sample CryGeymeta201509_FD_81543 | JGI IMG/M metagenome (GOLD analysis project Ga0100385, IMG submission 81543) | Groundwater microbial communities from Crystal Geyser aquifers in Utah, USA - Crystal Geyser metaG 2015-09 | ecosystem: Environmental > Aquatic > Deep subsurface > Groundwater | place: USA... | reverse complement strand
TCAATCGATGAGGGTCGAGTTCCATCAGATAACGGTCTTTGAACGTTCCGGGTTCTCCCTCGTCACCATTGATCGTGAGGTATTTGGGGAGGTTGGATTCTTTGGGCATGAAGCCCCATTTGACTCCCGTAGGGAATCCGGCCCCACCGCGTCCACGCAGGTTCGACTTCTTGACTTCGTCAATGATCGCCTGGGACTCAAGTGTCACCGCTTTCTTAAGCGCTGCGTAGCCACCGCCGCCTTCGTAGACCGAAATGGTGTGGGCGTTCTCGACGCTAAAATTGCGACTCAGAAAGAGCTCTTCCATGGGATTCCTCAGTGCATTTTGCGGGGATCAGGTAGGCTTTCGATGCGTTCGTTCAACTTGGCGAGAACGGCATCAAGTGCGGCATCAGAATCCAAGTTTTCGAAGTACGCGATATCGCCGAGCGAATCCGTGACCTGAAACATTGGAGCGGAGCCGCATGAGGCGAGGCATTCTGCTTCAGCCAGGGTGTAGTGCCCGTCTGTGGTGGTTTCGCCTGCGCGGATGCCAAGTCGATCCTCAAGCTTCTCGAGCAGTTCGTAACCACCCCGAAACGCGCAAGACAAGGTCGTGCAGACCTGAATATGGCAACGTCCCACCGGTTGTTTATTGTACATCGTGTAGAACGTGGCAGTCGTCAGCACCTTTGAAGGTGACAATTCAAGCCGCGAAGCGACGTAATCCATGACTTCCACGGAGATCCAACCGAAGTCTTTCTGAGCCAGAAAGAGGGTCGGCAGAAGAGCGGCGTGCCGCGTTGGGTAACGCGAAATGAGTTCGATGAACTCTGTTTCGGTCCCAGGAGAGAACTGAAGCGCCATGATTCAACCCGTTCGTTGGAGCGACCGCATCATCAGAATTGATGCGGGCGGAAGCTAAATCAGTCGTCATCACGTGTCAAGACGACCGGCTTCCACCTTCTTGCCGGATTCGAGGCTGGCAGTTCCGAGAGAGGTGCGCCGTCGGTCGGACTGTCGATTCGGGCGGTTAGCAAGTGGGCGCTTCCCAACGTGCCGCAGCGCGACAAAATACGCAGCAGGCCCTCGATGCACCCATTGACAGAAACGTGGCCAGGCGGTGCGACCAGATGGGCCGCGTTCACCGACGCATAAAATCCGCGTCCTGAGGCGTCTCGAAAGGTGACCCGCGAGATGTCCAGAATTGGAGCCCAGGGAGAGTCCTTGGACTCTTCCGAAAGCACCTGCGAGGAGATCACAAAGAAGCGCTCTCCCCAGCCACGAAACACAAATTCCTGGTCGAAGTTTTGGACGAGTGTGTCAGCGACGTGTCTAAGGACGGTGCGTCCGCATGCTTCGCCGTGTTTGGCTCGGAGTTCAGCGAAATTACAGACTTCAAATCCGGCAAACGAGACCTGTTGTTCGGCTCCAAGTGCCTCGTAGACCTGTTTCAACGCCGCTTTGAAGCCGCTGATGTGTTGGACACCAGTGAGGTTATCGCGGTGTGTGATTTGTGCCCGCAGCCGTCTGAGTTCCACCAGATGCCTGATTCGTCGTTGGACTTCCATCATGACCCACGGAAGTGCGATCACGTCGTCTCCACCGGCGCGGAACGCCTCGGATCGTGTGATGTGGTCTGCATGATCTGCGAGGAAAATGATTGGAATGCTTGAGCCATGCGCGGCTCGCAGCGATCGGCAGAGATCAAAGCCGCTGACCTTGGCGTAGGATGGCGATAGGACGACTGCATCAACGGTCGCTTCCGAGACAAATCGTAGAAGGCGAGTGGGTTCTTCGAGAAGAACGGCCCGGCCACCCATGCGTTCCACGGCTTCGATCACTTCGGAATACGCTCCATCTTCATCGACGAGGAGGATGCGTGGGGCTTTTAGCGCCACGGCATGAGCTGCAGTGATCAAGGCCGTAGCGGTGGTGGTGAGCGGCACATCGGCGTCAAATGCGGCTTCGATTTCGTACGCCAGATGTCGGTCGACTGGGCGCCCATGGCGCCCTAGTAGGGCAACGGTCGGGCTCAACCCCGGCAGAATCTGGCGCAACAAGACCAGAGTTTCTCGGGTCTGGCGGTCGTTCTCGTCGAAAACAGCGACCACATGTGGCGCGAGCAGTTCACAGGCCGGTACCAAGGAATCCCGGTGGACGACATGGCTGACGGTTGCGTGGGGCTCCAACATTTCACGAAACCTGGGCACACGTTCGTCACGGCCACACAACATAATGCGTGCCTGCGCCGGATCGCGATCGCCGACCAGTGCCTTGAGTTGCGAGATAAAGGCCCTGACGTCATCTTCACTTGGTGGGTGGTCATCGGTTACGACCGAAGCCATCTCGCGTGTGGGCGGGCCAAGATTTAGGGCGGCCAAGAGTTCGTGGGTGTCGCGCAGGCTCTTGACGACATCCAGGGTCGAGTTTACGTCGTCGAGTGCCTTTTCAAGGTCGTCGAGTGTGACTCTGAAGGCGTCGATCTTGCCGTTGGTCTTTCGTGGTTTGGAGGCATGGGTCGTGAGTTGTCGACTGACGGCGTCGCCCAGAACATGACCACGCACATCACGAGTCAGCCATAATCCGTTCATGGGATCTTGCGGTTGTTCGTCGGACAAATGAACCAATCCGCCGCGGATACCGGCTTCTTTGAGCCACTTTAAGAGTGGGGCGACGTGAGGGTCGTTTGGAGCATGGTCGACGACGATAACGTCGGCTTTGATCCCCAACGATTGATCCCTGACCTCGTCGATCGAATGACACGAAATCGGTTCAACGTCCAAAGCGCGTGCCACCGATTTGGTGAGACGATCGCGCGACGTGGCGTCGCTCGAAAAGACCAGTATTCGCGGCGAGTCCAGGTTCACAGGCGTCTCGCAGAAACCAGATTGAAATAAAATCGTTCTCGACCGATGCGTTGAAACCCAACACTTCGATAGAGGATCGATGCTGGCGTATTGCCTTGATAGGCCTCAAGATCCACGCCGAAAATCCCGTTGTCTTCGGCCCAATCGAGCAAGACTTCGACCAGAAGCCGGCCTAATCCAAGTCGTCTAGCAGCAGGATCGACGTATAGTTCTTCGATCCAAATCGACGGTCCGCCGAATTTCAACGACCACGATCGAATCCCGAGAATCACCCCAATGGGGGCTCCATCGGGGGTCAATCGAGCGACCCACATGACACATCGGCCATTTGGATCGAGCGACTGTTCCACGACTTCGCTGGCGAGGATGTTCAGATCCTGGGCTGCGGGCGTCATGCCGAGATTTGCCATATCCTGTTGAAACAACAGGCTGATGGCGAGGGCATCGCTAGATACCGGATGTTCGACAACAACTTGACCCATCTTAATTGCCCTATTCTGAAATGATCCTCGCAGAGTCCAGCCTGCCAGCGAACTGGTCAGACGAAAAGGTAAGATTCAAAGTTCGTGGACAACGGGGACAACAACCGGCTTTTTATCCGAGCGTTTTCGGAAAAATCGTCGAATGGAAGTTCGAAGGCTTTCCTGCACCTCGCCCAGGTCTTGTCTGGCTTGTGGCGACATTTGGTCGAGCTGTTCACGGGCGTATTTTGCCGCTTCAGCCAACCTTCGGTCGGTTTCATCGCCGATAGGCAGGAAGCCGTGATGCAGGAGTCGAGGGCCATCGGAGATATTGCCGTTACTGCCGTCCAAAATGAGGAAAGCAACGATGATTCCCGAGGCCGCAAGTCGCATACGATCGCGGATTTGGATGTCGTCGATATCGCCAACGGCTTTGCCGTCGATGGCGACGCGTCCGATCGGAACCCGTCCCACAACCTTTGCGGATCCTTTGGTGAACTCGAGGATGTCGCCATCGTCGATGACCATCGGGATGCTCTTGGTGACCTGCCGTGCGAGTTCTCCGTGTGCCTGTCGGACCCGGAAATCACCGTGCATGGGGACCATGTAGCGTGGTTTGGTCAAGTTCAGGAGAAGTTTGATCTCTTCACGTTGCGAATGGCCCGACGCGTGGACGGGTTGGTGTTTCGACGTGATAACGGTCACGTCTTTGCGCGAAAGCGCGTCGAGCATGCGGTAGATGCCTGTCTCGTTACCGGGGATCACACGTGCGCTGAAGACCACGGTGTCGGTGTCCTTTAGCTTAACGATATTATGATCGTCGTGAGCCATGCGGGTCAGCGATGAGCGTGGCTCTGCTTGAGACCCTGTGCACAGAATCACCAAATCATCATCTTTGGTCCGGTTGATTTCATCGGGTTTGATGAGCACCGAGCCCTTGGGGAGATCCAACATGCCGAGTTCGCTGGCGAGCTCGTAGTTTCGTTCAAGGCTTCGCCCGAGAAGGCAGACCTTGCGCCCGTGCTTGACCGCCGAATGAAGGACGCCAGCCACCCGATGAAGATTGCTTGAGAACAAGGCGATGATGACACGACCAGACGCGTTCTTGATGACGTTAGCCAACGCGATTTGCACGTCGGCTTCGGAGCCGGACATGCCGGGAACGTCAACATTTGTGCTGTCGCCAAGCAGTGCGAGCACGCCCTCGTCTCCGAGTCTGGCGAAGGTGGCCAAATCCATGACGGGCTCACCGATCGGAGTCTGATCGAGCTTCCAGTCACCAGTGAAGATCAATCGTCCAACCGGCGTATCGATTTTCACGCTCATGGCGCCGGGGATGCTGTGGTTGACGTGAATGAATTCAAGATTGAAGGGGCCGAGGCGCATGGTGTCGCCGGGCTGGACTTCAAAGTACGCGACGTCTTCAACGTCGTACTCTTGAAGCTTTCTCTTGATCATCGCCAGGGTCAGTTTGCCGCCGACAATCGGCACATCGACTTCTTCGAGTAGGAAGGGAAGTCCACCGATATGGTCTTCGTGGCCGTGCGTGAGCACAACAGCTTCCAGTCGTTCGATATTATCCAGGAGCCACGTGTAATCGGGGATGATGTAATCAATCCCGAAATTTGGGGTGTCTGGGAAGGTGAGACCGCAGTCTAGAAGGAGCAAAGAATCGTTGCATTCGATGACGCAGCAATTCATGCCAAATTGATTAAGTCCTCCGAGTGGAATCACTCGTAGGTAATCACTATTTTCGTTCATAAGTATCCGAGGTGGTCCAAATCAGGACCGAGAGGGGGTCCGAGCGCCATTGTCTTTCTTACAATCTTGCGCTGGCACGGGTTGGTCAGGATTGAGCCAGACCGGAATATCGGCGGCTTCCCTGCAAGGCTCAGGCTCGGGTTCACACCAGAGGCACTGAGAAGGCTGATCGAGGGTTTCCACCGGTACCAAATCAAGGTCAGCCTTTGGCTCGACCCACGCTCTGGGCGTGAGCACCAACGCCATCATGAAGATGGTGAAGGCGAGGGCTCGACTGACGTGTATGTGATGAGTACGTAACATGACCAACCTGCATAACTTCAAAGAGCATAGCGAACTTAGGCACATGCGGAAAGAGGCTGAAGGAATAAATGATAACAAAGGGATTTCGGATGCAATGCGTCGTGTAAATGGGCTACATTGCGGGCCAATAGAGAGATAACTGACTTAACTGGGGTTAGAATGGCGCCGGACGAACGTTTGAAGATCGTACATTTTCTCTTCGCGGCAGCATGGGCCGACGGGGAACTCGCGCAGGAAGAAGGCGATATTTTGGCCACTTTGCTGTCCACGATTGAGCTGGAAGCTGGCGAATTGGATCGAGTTCAAGAGTGGTTTTCCACGGCTCCGCCGGCGCCTGACTGGTCGTCGTTGAGTCAGGACCCGGAGACAAGTGAGGCGGTTGTCCGCCAAGCTTTGGTGCTTGCGGGGGCGGACCTCACTTATTCGCTCGATGAAATTCAGTTTTTGGAGCGGCTGCGAAAGCTCGCCGGACTCGATGATGCTCGCTTTCATACGATGTGGCGAGAAGTCGAAGAGCTGTTGGTGCAGGGCCGCAGGGGCAACTAATTCTTGGAACGATTGAATGTTAACTGTCTATCTGGCGTGTCTGATTTTTGGTGGGGTCTTTGTCGGTCTCTCAGTCTTTTCGGGGCTGGGCGGCAATGATTTTGACAAGGATTTCGACAAGGAAATCGAATTCGACAAAGAGATCGAGTTTGATGGGACCGCTGAGTTCGAGGGTGATGCCGACCTCGACGGTGATGTCGATCTTGATGGTGACGCGGATTTAGATGGGGATGCCGATCTAGATGGCGATGCCGAGCTTGATGGTGAGGCTGACATTCATGGCCACATAGATGGCGCGTTGATTCACGGTCAACAAGACATCGAGTTACGCAAGGTCAAACGCTATAATCCGTTTTTGAGTTTCAAGTTCTATACGTTTTCGACTGCTTTTTTCGGCCTGACAGGGACGGTGTTGACCTTCCTTTGGGCGAATGTGTTTGTGGTGGCGGCGATTGCGGCATCGATGGGGTTATTCGCTGGCTTTGGCATCACCAAGTTTTTGCATTTTGCGGGCACGGGAGTCGGGGGCAGAGTGATGGCTCAGGATGATTTTCGAGGCGTTACGGGCATTGTGGTTCTGCCGATCAGCCCGGACCGCGCCGGCAGGGTACGTTATAAAATGAAAGGTCGGACGATGGAGATGATGGCATCGACCGATGGAGAGGACGTGTTACGAATTGGTAGCGAGTGCCTCGTGATTCAAATCGAAGACGGTGTGGCTCAAGTGATTTCGATGGACGAAACAACGACACGAGGGCAGGCCTAAGCCAGCCCCAGCATGTTAGGTGAAATATGGAAATACTCATTCCACTAGCGGTAATGGCGGTCGTCGCCATTTTGGCTGTGTTCATGTTGATCAAGAACTTCTTATTCGTGGGGCGACCCAACGAAGTTCTGATCTTCTCCGGACGCGACACGAAACTCAAAGACGGCTCCACTGTGGGCTACCGATTGATTCGGGGCGGTTGGGCCATCAAGTACCCCGTCGTCGAAACTGTCGACCGCATGGATTTGCGGGTGTTTCCGGTTCGAATCGATACGCGAGGCGCGTACTCGAAGGGCGGCATTCCTTTGAATGTGCATGCCATCGCAAATGTGAAGGTCGCCAGCGATGACGGCGTGATTCACAACGCGATCGAGCGATTCTTGGGCCGCAGCCGCGATGAAATCGTGCGCGTGGCTCAGGAGACCCTTGAAGGTAACCTTCGCGGGGTCTTGGCAACGCTGACACCAGAAGAAATCAATGAGAACCGTCTGCGTTTCTCGGAGCAGCTTGCGGAAGACGTTGAGCCTGACCTTGAGAAGCTTGGCCTTCATTTGGATACGCTCAAGATTCAGAATGTCAGCGATGATCGTGACTACCTTGATTCTCTTGGTCGTCGTCGTATCGCCGAAATCCTGAAGGTAGCCGAAATCGCTGAATCTGATTGCATGAAGCAAGCGGAAGAGGTCGAAGCGGAGTCGCAAGGACGTGGCGAGGTTGCTCGGCGAAATGCGCAGGCGCAGATCCAGAAAGAGCAGAATGAATTGCGTCATGTTGAGGCCGACCTTGAGCTTCTCGCGAAGTCGGAAGAGGAGCGAGCTGAGGCCCGCGCTTTGACCGCTCGCGCCGAAGCCGAGCAGGAGCTTCAACAAGTCCGAACTGAACTCGAAAAACTTCGTCTTCAGGCTGATGTGGTTATTCCTGCGGAGGCCAATAAGGTCGCTCGTGAGTTGATCGCAGCGGGTGAAGCGGCGGAGATCGCCGAGAAAGGTCGTGCGATGGCCGAAGTGCTTCGTATGACTGCGGATGCGTGGAAAGACGCGGGTGAAAATGCCTCTGACATCTTCGTGCTTCAGCGCCTTGATGTGATCATGAAGCGAGTTTCCGAGGCTGCCCAACAGGTCAGTGTGCGTGAAGTTGCACTGATTGACGGCGGCAGCGGGGAGACTCTTCCTAATTATGTTTCTTCGTTCCCCAAGATTGTCGCGAGTCTCTTCAACGAGATGCGCGACACCGTGGGTCTCGACATCGGTGGCGCGCTCAAAGGCCGCACCGATGGCGAAGAATCAAAGCAGTTGGCATCTGAGCAACCAGCAGGTCTGGGTGCGCTGACAGCCGACAAGAAAGAGAGCCTTGCTCGGGTCCTCGCTCAACGTAAACAAGACAGCGAAACTCGCTGAACGGAGATATACGATGGATATTTTTGTTGGACTCGGCCTTGGTGCCGTCGCTTTTATTATCGTTTTCTTCTTGGTCGTCGCGTTTATCGTGGCGAATAACCTGGTCGAGATCTGTCAGCCCAATGAAGTGCTCGTTTTCAGCGGCATGGGCGGCGAGAACGGCAAGGGCTACAAGATGCTCCATGGTGGGAAACAAGTTAGGATTCCGATTTTCCAGAAGCTCGATCGCATTGACGTGACGAATATCGTTATCGATATCAACATCACCAATGCTTATTCAAAGGGCGGCATCCCGCTTTCGCTCAAGGGCGTGGCAAACGTTAAAATTGGCAGCGAGGATCCTTATATCTCGAATGCCATCGAGCGCTTGCTCGGGATGAATCGCGAACACGTGAAGCAGATTGCCAAAGAGACACTCGAAGGCACGATGCGAGGCGTCTTGGCGACTCTCACACCGGAAGAGGTCAATAACGACCGGTTGAAGTTTGCGCAGTCGTTGCAAGAGGAAGCCGAGCATGACTTGACTCGTCTTGGTCTGGTTCTGGACAACCTCAAGATTCAGACGGTAACCGACGAAAAGGGTTATCTGGATTCGATCGGTCGTAAGCAGTCCGCGGAATTGATCATGACAAGCCGCATGGCTGAGGCTCAGAACCGCGCTGAGGCAACGGTTCAGGATGCCGAGAATCAGCTCAAGAAGGCGATCGCGAAAATCGGGGCTTTGAAGCGTATTGCCAAGGCCGACTCGGACCGTCGAGTTCTGGATGCGACGACCCGCGGTGAAGCTATGGTCGCTGAGGAACGTTCAAAGGCTGGTTCTGCGATTGTTCGAGCGAAATCAAATATCGATGTGCAGCGGGCTCGTCTGGAACAGGTCAAGCGTCAGCTTGCTGCCGACGTGATTCAACCTGCACAGGCGAAGAAGGCCGAGCTCGAAGCACAGGCGAAGGGTAATACTGCTCGGATTGTTGAAGACGGTCGCGCGACCGCCGAAGCGTTGCGAAGCCTTATCAACGTCTGGAAAGACGCTGGTGATGCGGCTCGCCCGATCTTCTTGGTGCAGCAGTTTGACGCCATCATGGACGCGATGTTGTCGACGATTCATGACATCAAGATCGATAAGATCACGGTGATCGATTCAGCCGTTCAAAATGCTGACCCAAGTCGTGGACTGCCGATGCGCGCAGCCAGCGGCGCAGAGCAAATCAAGCAGACGCTTGGATTGGATTTGCCCCGAGTGCTTCAGGGCATGGCAGCACTTCAAGAGAAGTAATGCCTCATCTTGGATGAGTCAGTTGATAAGATGAACTTTCGAAGAGGACACCCATGCGGTGTCCTTTTCGTTTGTAAGGGCCACTTGAATCCAGTTGGCGCGTACTTCGGTGGCATGAAGCATTGTGCCAGCTGTTGTGCCCCGGACCTTGCGTGTTGTTGCGAGCTCACTTGGGCCGTCCCGGAAGTCGGTGGCGGACTGCAGGAGCACCACTGCGTGGGTATTTGAAAGGGTTTCGCTCCAGGCCATCCATGTGATGTTCAGGACGATCCAGACCGCGCCAACGCTAAGAAGCTGCACTTTCAGGTCGCGTCCAGTGGCGCGCCAGAACACCAACATTCCGGCGAAAATCCAGAGCGTGAGCAGGCTGAGGTAGGGCAGGAGCCAAGGTGGGAGTTTCGCGGCGGCGCTCCACCAAAATAACGCGTCGTCACCCTCAATGACACGTCCTACTCGTGTGCTTTCGATCGCCTGCAGGCGCACGATCGATTTGATACGACCGAGTTCGTCTTTGATTCGAGAGTCTGAGGGATTCAAGAACGCAGCGCTTTCAAGATGCGCACGAGCTGGGCCCCATTTTTTCGCGCGGGCAAACGCGATGCCAGCGTTGAAGTGAGCCATCGGGTCTGAGGGGCTGGCGCTTTCTTCCCATGCCCGCCCAGCCGCTTCAAAATCACCGCTATCGTATTTTTCTTGGGGCGTGGCCGCAAAGGTCAACCCTGCACACAAAGATGAGGCGAGGATGATGATCAGCGAGCCTAGTGCCCGAATCGCGGGCTCGCGCAGGGCCGCTAGAGTGGCCAGAGCCCGTTCACGAAGAACTTTGATCTCGGGTTGCTCGTCTACCGGCGCAAACCGAGCTGATTCAATCACCGCTAACGTCGAACGGAATTCCTCAATGATCTTTGGATCGACCGCATGTTTTTGAAGCGCCGTGCTGATTGCCGCAACACTGGTACGGCCCGGGTCGACGAAGAATGCAGCGGCAATTGTCGTTTTGATGATGTCGGCGACGTCGTCGATTTTCGAGGCTTGTTGCAACGCCGCTTCACCTTGGTCCAGGCGTTCGCGCTGGTCGCGGATCGGCGCCCTGCGCGATTTCCATCGACGAATGGGCGCTTCAATCAGCGCTCCTAAGAGCAGCAACAGGCCTGCCGCAAAGGCTAGACGAAATGCGAGGGAATCACCGGCTCCACGAGAGCTGGCATCTGGAGGTTCATTCACGGGTTGGCCGAGGTTTACCAAAATCTCGGCGATCATCTCGTCCGCGGTCGCGCTGGTCGCATTTTGAGCCAGAGGAATGACGGCGGGACCTTCGGGGGCCAACACACCCTCACCAATCGAGAGCGTAATTGGGGCGGTTTTTCGGGATTGGTAAGTCGCGGTGAGCGGGTCGAAGAAGACCAGGGTCACGGGCGGCAAAACGAGGGTTCCTGGTTTGGTGGGGACGATGCTGTATTGGACTGTCTTGGAACCCACGACCAGATTTCCGCGGGTCGACTTCTGCAGATCTTCAGACGGTGGCTCTATTCGTGTGTTTTCGATGGCCGGGAGGGTGGGCACCTGAACACGGGTGATCAGGCCGGAGCCGGTCACTCGCAATCGAAAATTAATCGCCTGTCCAACTTTACCCGTATGAGAATCAACCAGCGCGGTGATGTCCCATTGCCCTACGTTGCCCTCGTAGAAGCCTTCTGGGGCATTGGGAGGCAAGGGCAGTACATCGAGGTCCAGGGTCGGGGATTCCACGGAGAATTCACGTGTGCGCGACAAGAATCCGCCGGTTGCGAGGGTGACTCCCATGGGGTCGATCGCCGCCTTTCCCGCGCGAAGAGGGAAGATCGCGTAATTACGCAATGTCGTCTTGTTCATGACTCGTCCACGAACAGGCACCGATTGGCGTTGGCCTGTGGACCGGTCGTTCAGGGATTCGACCCAGAAGGCATCCAGCGGTGGATCGGTGGCGGCACGAACTTGGGGCTCAAAGATCCGGGCGTCGTTGAAGATGGCGTAGCTCAGGTTCACCTGCTGGCCCACATAAGCCGATCCGCTGGGATCGCGGGTAGCCTCGACGTAGACTTGGTCGTTCTTTTGAGCGACCGCGCGTGGGACCTTTCCCGCTGCGACGACCTTAATCGTCGCCTTTTCGGGCCGCATATCGGAATCACCAACCTGGACCGTGGGTGGTTTGATGGTGAACGTTCCGGTGTCGCGACTTCTTAACGTCCACGAGATGGTAAGCACTCTTTGTGAGACGTTGTTGATCGTGATGAATTGTGGAAATTCGGTTCGCGCCAAGACCTCCAATGAACCGAATTCAGGGGCGGTCTTCAGTTGCAGATCACCGTTGCTGAACGTCGACATCGTAATGTCATATCGAAAGGGTTTGGCGACCTCGACCATCTCGGGTTGAATCGACGCCGAGACGCTATTCGAGCCCCGCTGCGCCTGGGCTGCTGTGGAAAAAAATACAAGCGCAAGTGCGATAAGGATTCGCATCACCAATCCTTGTCTATGAATCGATTTGGTTGCTCTTTGAGAGCTTTACGCATCTGAAAATTGTCGTCCGACGATTCGAGTGCCTTAAGAATATCGTCGATGCGCTGCATTTCGACGTCGGTGGGGTCGCCCTGGGCTTCACCTTCTTTTCCCTCTTGTTCATCTTTTTGTTCGTCGGCTTCATTCTCTGCGCCACCTTTTTCGCCTTCGTCGTCCGGTTTTTCTTCGGGCGCAGAGTCACCCTTATCGCCTTCTTTTTCCTCTTCGTCGCCGCCTTTCTTGTCTTCTGGCGGTGCGTCGTCCTGAGGTTTATTCGGCTCACCATCGTCTTTTTGTTCTTCCGATGGGTCTGATTCGTCGCCGGGCTTGTCTTGTTTGTCAGAATCTTCTTTCTGGTCGCCCTTGTCGTCGGAATCTCCCTGCGCGCCATCCAAAAGCACCAGGTGATAGAAATCGCTGTCACCCGAAACACGGACGATAACGGACTCTTCGGTTACGTCCTCCGCGACCAAAACCGACTCGAGTGGCACGGCGCCGGGGTCGGTTGCCATGGGGCGCATGCCGGCCTGAACGATTTGGTCACCGGTAGGACTCATGCGGTCGATACGGATCGCAGGTGCCACGGGATCGTCGGGGTTTGATGGAGTCGAAATCAGCGACAGGCCTAAATTCAGGCGTTTCTTTTTTGGATCGATGGGGACTTTGAAGAAGTCCGGGTCGTTGTCGCAAAGTCGGAGGTAGCGCGTGGTGGGTTGAGAGGCGTCCAATGCTGAAGCGGAGGCGGCATCGTCGTTGTCTTCGAGTCGATCGTCGCCGTCCGGACATGCCGCAAACTTGTATGTGGTCAGTGAGTATGGGCCTTGTTCTTTGTCGGTCTTAGGTTTGACGTGGATCAGGTATTTTCCCGGGTGGCGAGTGTCGCGTAGCCCGGCCGTGACAAGAGCACCTTCGGCAACACTCTGGCCCACAACGACGCCGCGTTCGGCATCAATAATCTCGACTTCGACCGCTGGAGGGATTCCGGTTTCAACGTCGACCGCGGGGGCGACGTCCACAAAGAGACTCTCGCCAGCGAGTAGGTCCATCGAATACCAATCGGTGTCTCCAAAACACAGGTGGCCCTGGGCGGGTTCGGCGCCAATCGCCGCGGCCTTGTCGGGGTCATCGTTGGGTTCTGAAGCTTCTTGGAGGGCCGCACATGGCGGGATGGCTAGAACTTCTACGTCGTAGGCGGCTTCCTGTTTCCCCAGAATTCGGAGCAAAACGGACCCATCTTGGGCTTGGGTGGGGGAAAGCAGAATGTTGTTGAGTGACCGCGTTGCTTTGCGTTCCTTGATTTCGGTACCCAGCGTGGCGTCTTCACCGTTGTTCTGTGCAATCGGTGGGCCCCCGGCGCTGTCAAAGAGTGCGATGTTGAAATCTTGAGGTGAGGTTGCAAAGGGTTCGTCCGGATCGAAGTCGTCTCTTAGATTCTTGAACTTCACCGTGATGGACACACGACTTCCGGGGATCACAGGCAGGCGAAACCAATCTTCGTCGTTTGGGCATGCGACGCCTGCAAATGCGTCTGCTTTTTCGGGGCTGGCTGCGACGTCTTTGGAGTCGTTTTCTTCGAGCGAATCGTCGATTTTCCCGCAAGGTGGGTGCAGCTGCAGGTAGGTCCACTCAAGGTTTTTTCGCAAAAGGTTCATCTGTTCTGGGGTGGCGCTTCCTGGGTTTTCGGACGCGTACACCAGAGCGTCGCGGAACGTTCCGTGAGCTTCTTTCCACGATTCTTTTTTCGACAGAGCAACACCGAGGTTGAACATCGCCTTGAGTCGCAGCTTGGGATCTGGTGTCTCTAACGCGCGCGCAAAAGCGCTTTGTGCTTCGTCGAACCGTCCAGCGCCAAGGTGGGCCAGTCCGCGGTCATAGGAAATCTCGGGCGTCGAGCCGGCTCGTTTTTCGGCCTTATCGTACGAGAGCAGTGCGTCATCAAACTCGGCGCTTTCGACACTTGAATTGCCGCGGTCGACGTCGGAATCAGTGTCGCGAAGTGCGTTGTCGCAAGAGAGTACGAACAAACATGCCGCCACGACCGTGATTTTCGGGAGCCGTTTTCGCTCGCCCAACAAGAGACCCGCCAGCAGGAAGATGAATCCGGGAATGAGGAAGAACATGAAGCGCTCCTGATATCGCTCCTTCATGAGGCTTTCGAGTTCGCTTTTTTCGAGGTCGGCGATGAAGCTTGAAACCGCACTGGCGACGGAGTTTTTGCCAGCGTAGGGAACGAATATTCCGCCGGTGCGCTCTGCGATGCCTTCCAAGGTTTTGACATCCAGCTTTGTGCGTACGATTTCGCCCGACCGGTCTCGCTGATAGCCCATCAGCGTTCCATCTTGTTTGTAGAGGGGGATTCGCTCGCCGGTTGCCGATCCAAAACCCACGGTCACGATGCGTACGTTTGCTGCTGCAGCGCTGTCTGCGGCTTCGAGGGGAGCTGATTCGTGATCTTCTCCATCCGAAATTAACACGATGATCTGGTTCTTAGCCCGTTTCATCGTCGGCGCCTCATCCTCACCGGTGGTGCCGGTCAGCAACGAAACCCCATCCATGATGGCGCGCCCAATCGAGGTGCCGCCCACCGGCATTTGTGCGGGGTCGAGCTTGTCGAGGTAGAACCGGATGGCGCCGTAGTCCGCGGTCAAAGGCGCTTGAGGGAAGCTCACGGCGGTGAATACGACGAGACCAACGCGGTCTCCCGCGAGAGCCCGCATTAACTCTTTTATCTCGGTTTTTGCCGCATCCAATCGATTTGGAGCCGCGTCGCGAGCCAACATGCTCTTTGAGATATCCAACGCAAACACGACATCGACGCCGGTTCTCTTTATGGGTTTGTTGGTCAAGCCCCATTGGGGGCGTGCGGCCGCGATGCCCACGCAGACTGCGGCCAAGAAAAACAGGACGACCCGTGCACGAGATTTCTGGGTCGACAGGCGGTCGGCCATTTTAGCCAACATCGGGTGTTCTCCGAATGTTTTGAGAACGCCGCTGCGCCACCGGGCATAGAGAATGGCCGAGAGCACCATCACAACGATGCAGACCAAAAGGGCGGTAAGTGTTTCCGGATGTCCAAACTGCATTTTTACCTCACGGAAACTTACGAAGAAGTGTGTGACGTAAGAGAAACTGAAGCGTTAAGAGCGCCAAACACCAGATGGCGAGCGGCCGAAAGAGTTCTTCCGGGTCCACACTTGTGGTGTCTCGAATTCGCGTCTTTTCGAATTCGTCCAAGATAGAATGCAGGTCGTCGCGGAGGCCTGCTGCATCGGTTGCACGGTAAAACTTCCCATCACTGTCATCGGCGATCTTTTGCAATAGAGCCGGGTCCACAGGGAATTCGGTTTGTTGATATTGTATCGAACCCGTGAAGACATCGCGGCCGGCAGGGTAGAGCGTCACGCCTTCTTTTCCGACCAGAATTGGGAAGATCTTGATGCCAAGTTTTGACGCCATGTCAGTGGCTTGTTTGGGAGAAATATTTCCGCCGCGACGGTCTCCGTCAGTGATCAAGATCAGGATTTTTGACCTTGCTTCGCTGTCCCTTAATCCCATCACACCACGCCCAATGGCGTTGCCTATTGCCGTGCCGCCTTCGTCGATATCGCCGAGCCGTAGGCGGTCGAGCATCGCGTTGATTGTTCTACGATCCAAGGTCAGTGGGAATTGAAGGAAGGCGTCGCGTGCGAAGACGACCATTCCAAGTCGGTCGTGCCCTCGTGAACCGACGACGTCTTTCAGTGTTTGAATGGCCGCCTCAAATCGATTGAGTGGGCGTTTTCCGCTGCGCTCCAAGGCTTGGACTTCCTGGATATCCATGTCGATGGCTCGCATGGAGCCCGACATGTCGAGTGCCAGATAGATGTCGATGCCTTCGACGTCGATTTCGTCGGCCTCGATGGATTGAGGGCGTGCCATGGCGAGGATAAGGAACCCAAGCGCAATCAGGGCCAGCGCATCAGGAAGGGGTTCCAAAAAGCGTTTCCATCCGCGCCGCTGTTTTGCGGCGATCGCCACCCCCGAAAATCGCAATGAACCTGTCCGTCCGGCGCGAAAGCGCGGAAGGAAAAGCATGATGGCCAAAATGGGAATGAGCACGAGAAGGATGAGTGCCCACGGGTATTCGTACTGCCAATTCATGGCGAATCCTCCGGAGGCTGCCATTTCAGGGATGGGCTAGGTTTGGTCGGTTCTGCCTCGGCCTTTTTGGGGGCCGGATCGGGCTCAAGGTTTTCGGCTTGAGCCCAGGCCGCGGCGTCGCCCACCGGTTCATCATCCTCGTCGGAAGGTTTGTCGGGGGAAGCCTCTACGGCATCTTTGTTTTGAGCGGTCTCGGTATTGGCGTTCCCGGCCTCGGCCGTCTCGGCCGTCTCGGCCTCGGCCGTCTCGGTATCAGCGTCGGTGGATTCAGCATCGACGGGAAGATCGGGGGAGGCTTTCAAAGGTTGTCGGAAACGCCCCTTCGTCAACTCAACCACCGAAATCGCCCGTCGTAGCAAGGCCTTTCCCTGCTCTACATCGGGTATCATTCCGCCAAATTTCACAAGGTCCGAACTGCCCAGAATGTTTTTCACCTCGCTGAGTTCCATGCCCAACGGCCACTTCACGTTGGCCAATCGAAGGGCGATCTCAGTTGTCGTGAGCTCCGTTCCAGGGAAGTTGTAACGTTCGCCAAGATACTCGCGCAGCGTCTCAGACAGGCGGACGTAAAACACCATGTAATCTCCGCGCTCAAGCAGGCCGGAAGACTCGAGCCCCAACAGCTTCTCGATTGCGATCTCGTAAGGTGGGCGGGGTGGAAGCGCTTCCACGACTTGTTTTGCCCGACGCCGGACGAACAAAAATACAAGGCCAAGACCAAGCAGGAAAAGCAGAAAGCCGCCGATCCAGAGCAACGTGTAGTCATCGACCCACATTTCGACCGGGTTCTGCGGGGCCGAAAGAGACTCGCCGGCAGCAAGAACTGGCATCACGCTCAGTTGAATAGGCGTGGTGGTCGCGTGCGTGGTTTTGCCGCCCGAATCCACGTTGACGCGGAACGCTGGGAGCGTGGTGTCTCCGGTTCGAAAGAAACCGTATCTTAATGTGAGGGTTGTTTTGAGTTCATTGCCCGCCGGGGCTGTACTTGAATCTTGTCCGATGAGTTGCGCTCGCCGCGTATTGGGCGGTGACTCAACGACAACCGTGGTTCCAACGGGGTGTTGGATTTGAAGTACGAGGTTTTCTATCGCGCCTACATCCACGCGTGCCGGGAAATCTTGTTGGGTAAGGACCGGCGTCACTGGGGTATCAGAGTTGGTCTGGGCCCATGCAGTTGCGGTCATCAGCGAAGCAAGAAACACCATCGTGGCAGCTTGATAAAGCCTTTTGAAATCAATGCGCACGTTTTGCCCTACGTCGAAAATACTCTACAAGCGGTTCGACATAATTCGATCCAGACTGAACGTAGATCGGATCGATTCTCATACGTCTGAACATCTTATCGCGGTCGCGTCGGGCATCTGAAGCCGCTCGATTGAAGCTGTCGCGCACCCGAACACTTGAGGTGTCGACCCAGATTTGTTCGCCGGTTTCGGGGTCTTCGAACGCGACTAACCCGATATCGGGCATGGTTTCTTCCATCGGATCGCTAATAACGACGGGGATGACTTCGTGTCGTCGATGCACGATCTGCATCATCCGTTCGAATCCCTCGTCCATGAAATCGCTGATCACAAAAACGACGCCTCGTTTGCGCGTGACGCGTGACAAGAATTCCAGGGCGCTTCGCGTGTTGGTCATCTTTCCGCGCGGCTGGGTTTGGAGAATCTCGGTGATGACGTGAAGGACGTGTTTGCGGCCCTTCTTGGGCGCGATAAACGTCTCGACGTCGTCGGTGTAGGTGATCAAGCCCACGCGATCGTTGTTCTTGATGGCCGAGAACGCGACCAGAGCCGCAAGTTCAGCAGCAGTCTGCAACTTGAGCTTTTCCTCACTGCCAAAAGATTGGCTGCCGGAGGCGTCGACCAACAGGAAGACGGTCAACTCGCGCTCTTCGACAAATTGTTTGACGAAGAGGGTATCCATGCGCGCCGAGACGTTCCAATCGATCGTTCGAACGTCATCGCCGGGTTGGTACTCGCGAACCTCCGAGAAATCCATTCCTCGGCCTTTGAATACGGAATGGTATTGTCCTGCGAGTTGGTCGTTCACTGCTCGACGGGCCGTGATTTCCAGTCGTTTGACCGCTCGTATGAGTTCCTTTGGCAACATGGCTTAGGGAACCTCAATCGTCTCAAGCAGCTGATGAATGACATCTTCGCTGGTGACGTTTTCAGCCTCGGCCTCAAAGCTTAAGACCACGCGATGGCGCAGAATATCGGGCGCGACCGCCTTCACATCTTCTGGCGTCACGTAATGACGCTGATTGATGAATGCATGCGCGCGGGCCGCAAGATTCAAGAAGATCGTGGCCCTTGGGCTCGCTCCATATTCGATGAAATCCTTGATGGATTTGAGTCCATGTTCTTCAGGGTTTCTGGTCGCCACAATCAGGTCGACGATGTACTCCCGCAGTTTTTCGTCGACATAAATCTGTCGCACCAAGTCTTGGGCCGCCAGAATGTCTTCGCCGGTCGCCACGGTCTGAATCGGGGCCGGTTTGATCCGATCTGCGACACGGTCCATGATCTGGCGTTCTTCGGCGCGGGTCGGGTAGCCGACCTTCAGCATGAGCATGAAACGGTCAACCTGTGCCTCGGGCAGCGGATAGGTGCCTTCCTGCTCGATTGGATTCTGCGTGGCGAGCACCAGAAAGGGTTTCGGCAAAGTGTAGGTCGTGTCGCCAAGGGTGACCTGGCGTTCCTGCATCGCCTCGAGCAACGCCGATTGCACCTTCGCAGGGGCGCGGTTGATTTCGTCGGCGAGCAGGAAATTCGAAAATACCGGACCCTGACGAGGGACGAATTTTCGGTCGACTTGGTCGTAGATCATCGTGCCAACAAGGTCGGCAGGCAGCAGGTCAGGGGTGAATTGGATTCGGCTGAACTGCAGGTGGAAACACTCGGCGAGCGATTTCACAGTCAGCGTTTTTGCCAGTCCAGGCACACCTTCAAGCAGCACATGACCGCCAGTCACGAGCCCAATCAGAAGGCGTTCTACCATGTAGTTCTGCCCGACAATCACCTTTCGAAGTTCCTCTTCGACCTGGCGAATGAACTTCGAACTTTCTTCAATCTTTTCGGTCAAGTCTCTATCGGCATCCATACTCTACACTCACTTCAGAATTGATGACGTAGCGAGGAAATCCGCGCGTTCGTTGAGGGGGTGGCCTGAATGGCCTTTAACTTTGATGATCTGGGGCCGCGTTTTGTACTGCCGCATTTGTTTTCTCAGTGTGGCGACAAGGTCCGTGTTGGCCTTGGCCTTCCAATCTTTTGTGATTACGCCCAAGGAGTAGCTGCTGTCTGTATGAATTCGGATCACAGCGTCTGGATCTGGGACGTGGTCAAGCGCGGCCTTGATGGCCATCAGCTCGGCGATATTATTTGTTCCGATGCCTAAGAACTGGAAGGCCTCAAAGTATTCCTTCGTGGTTCGCATGAGGAAACCCCAGCCACACCGTCCTGGATTCCCGCTGCACGCGCCATCGGTGTAGAATTCGTAAACACCAATGTCTGGGCGGTCTTCATTGACCAGCTCATCGGGCCGCTTGGTGCTGCTCTCGATTTCACCTGCCGGATTCTGCCAAACGAGTTCATCGAAGGTCGGCGTGGCTTGAGCTGCAGCGCTCGGCGATGCGGTCTTGGCTGGGGCGGTTTTTGCGCCAGTCTTCGACGGTTGTCCCTTCGAAGTCGAGAGGTTCTCCAACGCGGCAGAATAACTCTTGGCAGCCTCATCTGGCTTGTACTTCATTGTGACTCTGCCGGTCTCAACGACCGGTTCACCAGCGTCGTCCGTAAGAATCCAGACGCGATCGCGTCCACGAAAAATCATTTCCGTCCAAGGCATGTCTATCCTACTTAGCTGCAGCTTCGCGCCGTCGATTAGCGCGGGACCACCAAAATTGCAAAGCGGGCGCCCTAACAACGTCATGTTGGCGGAATATTCCGAACTTTGTTTCAATGTAGAGTCGGCGTGGGCGTGGTTGCGAAATATGTGACCACACCTTACTCTTGCGGGGCCTGATGGACCCGAAGTGTGACCCATGTCCAAAACCGAACTGATCGACCAACTTCATCATGAACACGCTCATCTGACGCGCCTCTTTGCTGAGTTGAGCCAGACGTTTCGCCGCGTAGCAGCAAGCGATGTGGGAGACGAAGATTGCGATGATGCGCTCGCCACTGCCGCCGAAGACCTGGGGGCCGCGCTCGATGAGATGATGCATCATTTCTCTCAAGAGGAGGAAATCCTCTTCGTCGAAATCGTTGCACGCTTTCCCGAGCTTTTTAAGGAGATTGAAGGGCTTGAGCGAAATCATGAGAGCATTGCAGGACACGCCCGAAGCCTTCTGTCGCTGTTGGGCCGTGGGCATCAGTCGTTTCGGGAAGACTACGACCGCGCGATCCAGACTCTATCATCGGTGAGCCAGGAAGTGACGCAGCACACCCTCGACGAAGCTAAGGTTTACGGTGACGCGCTCAAAAGGCTCGCGCCAGATGAACGCCGAGCGATGTTGGAACAGTTGAAACAGATTTAGGGTTATGGCTTGGTCGACGCCTCAGATCTAAATCTGGGTAATTGCGTTGATAGATAAGTGCATCGTGCTGACTTTGAGGCGTTCATGGACAACAACAACTCGATTGGACAGATAGAACGCTTGGTTGACCGCTTGGCGCGTCGGGTTCGCCTGCAGCGTGTCATCAACGCCTTGACCACCGCGCTCACCGTTCAAATCCTGATGGGGGCGTTGTTTATTGCTCTTGCTACCCCGGGATGGATTGACGAGGCGTCTAGAAATCTCGGCCTTCTTGCGACCTTCGCGATTCCTTTGATCACCGCATTGGTGGCGTGGTTTCGTCCCGTCGACAAGATCTCATTGGCGCAGATCCTCGACCGAACCCACGACTTGCACGACCGCCTCTCGACCGCGTTGTTTCTGGCCGACAAAGATCGCAACGATTTTGAAGAAGCGCAGATTCGCGACGCATCAAATTATATTGGTCGCGTGGATATTGGGCTGGCTTCGCCATGGCGGCGGCCCGCGGAATGGGTCGCCTTCGTTGTTGCAGCGTGCATTCTTGCGGGCGTGGCGTTTTTGAAGATGCCTGATCACCGCCGACCTTTGCCTGCCGATATCGTGATTCAACACGACAAGATCTTGGACGACGCCACTTTGGCGATGGAGCGCGAGCGCCTTGAGGCGTTGAAGCAGACATTGGTGGAGGCGGGGCTTGAAGACACCAAGGAGCTGATTGACCAACTCGATGCACTGCTTGATCGCGCGGAAAATAGAGAGGTTTCGGAAAAGGAGTTTCTCGAAGAGCTTGAGCGTATCGAAAAGAGATTTTTGGATAAGGACGATGGCGGTCGGGAAGACATGGCCGAGAAACTCAAAGAGGCCGCTGAAGAGCTTGAGAAATCCCTGGGCAAAGACTTGAAGCAGGTTCCTGAGGCGCAAGCGCTCGTGGATGCGCTGAAAAAGAAGGATTACCAAAAAGCCGCCGATGCGATGGATGCGCTGGCGAAAAAAATGGCCGACCCCAACGTGTCGTCCAAAGAGTTGGAGCGCCTCGCAAAAATTATGGAAAAGTTTGCGGACCTTATCGATCCCAATGACCCCAAACTTCAGAAGCTGATCGAGGAGAACCAGGCGCTTGCCGACAAACTCCAGAAGATGTTTGCCCAGGATAAGTTGGGCGACTCCGAGAAAAAGCGGCTCAACGATGCGAAAAAGAAGTTGGCCGACCTGAATCGAAAGAAGAAAGCCAACGAAGGGAAGTTGGTGTCACGCCAGCTGAAGTCGCTTCAGAGAAAGACGCAAGAGATGGCAGCCGATGCGAAGCAGGCGGCCGCCGATAAAAAGCAGAAGGGTAAAAAAAACGACGACCCCAACGCTGAGAAGAAGCCTGATTTTCAGCAAGAAGCGGGGAAAAAAGCCGAAGATGCGGCACGTGAACTCGAAAAAGAGGGCAAAGAACAGAAGAAGTCCGAGGCGCGTGGAGCGGCCCAGAAGCAGCTCGATGAACTTCGCGAGGCCATGCAGCGTTCGGGAGTCAAACGCGAGGAATCCAAAGGAAGTGAGTCCAAGGACGAGGAAAAAGGCAAGCAGATGAAGGAGTTCTTGGATAAGGCCAAGGGCAAGAAGCCCGAAGAGGGCAAAGAAGGCAAAGATGGCCAGCTTGGCGAAAAGGGCGACTTCAAAGACGGCAAACCGAAATCTGACGCGAATAAGGGCGACGACCAAAAGACCGAAAAAAAGGGCACTGGTGCAGGCAAAGGGGATTCTCAGGGCCTTGGCGCTGGAAGTCGGGAACTCGAAGACGAGAAAAAGCTCGACTCCAAACGGGTCGACGAGAAGCTCGAAGGCAAAAAAGGCGACGGTCCGACGCGATCTGAAGTGATTCAGTCGGCCAGTGAAGAGGGATTCGCCACGACGGAGTATAAGGACGTTTACGTTGACTACGAATCCGTGGTCGAAGAAGTCATGGAAAAAGAAAACGTCCCCAAAGGTTACCGTTTTTATATTAAAAGATATTTTCAGCTAATTAGGCCGCAGGAATGACGGCGGGAGTAATTTATGAGTGAAGACGCTCGGGTTGAGGAGCAAGTCGCTGCATTCCAAAAGGATTGCAACGTCGTGCTCGACGAAGTCGGGAAAATGATCGTGGGACATCGCGACATCATCGAGGGCGTCATCATCGCCATGCTCGCGGGTGGCAACGTGTTGCTCGAAGGCGTGCCAGGCTTGGGCAAGACCATGTTGGTCAAGACCTTGTCGGACACGTTGGGTCTGAAGTTTTCTCGGCTTCAATTCACGCCCGATTTGATGCCTTCGGACATCTTGGGAACTACGATTCTTGCGGAAAGCCCGGACGGAGCGCGAGAGTTTCGCTTTGAACGAGGACCGATTTTCGCCAACATCGTTCTCGCGGACGAAATCAACCGTGCGACGCCTAAGACTCAGTCGGCCATGCTCGAGGCGATGCAGGAAAGAAGTGTCACCATCGGCAAAGAAACGATGAAGTTGGAGGACCCTTTCTTTGTGCTGGCCACTCAGAATCCGCTGGAAATGGAAGGGACCTATCCACTTCCCGAAGCTCAACTCGACCGTTTTATTTTCAAATTACGGGTTCTGTTTCCGTCGTTGGATGAGCTGCACACGATCATGGACCGCACCACTCAGCGCGAACAGCCGGTGGTTCAAGAAGTCCTCGGACGTCCGCGATTGCTCGAAATGAAAGCCTTTGCACGCGATGTTCCGGTCGCCAGACACGTCCAAGATTACGCGCTTCGACTCTTGCAGGCGACTCATCCTGAGCATTCTGCCGCGCCCGATATCACCAAGCGTTTTGTGCGTTTTGGGTCTTCTCCGCGTGGCGCGCAGGCGGTTCTCATCGCGGCGAAAGTCAGCGCTTTGATCGACGGACGTTTTAATGTCTCGTCGGCAGATATTCGCAAGTCAGCGGCGGCGGCGTTTCGTCACCGCATTATCTTGAATTTTGAGGGTGAGGCCGAAGGGATTCAAACCGACGATATCATCCAGAAAATTATCGAAAAAACGCCCGAAAACGTGAAGTCCTAAACATGGCGGAACTCGAAAAATTCGACGAAGCTTTTCTAAAAAAGCTCGAATATCTCTACATTATTTCGCGCAAAATTGCGGCCGGCGCTCAACGCGCAGAGCGCAAGAAACGCATTGTAGGTAGCGGGCTTGAGTTTGCCGACTTCCGAAGTTATTCGCCTGGCGATGACCTTCGGAATATCGACTGGAAAATCTTTGGACGCACCGAAAAACTCTTTCTGAAACTTTTTGAGGAAGAGGAAGATCTCTACATCTATTTTTTGGTCGACTCGAGTCGTTCGATGTCGTTGGGCACTCCGAGTAAATGGAATTATGCCCGGCAACTTGCTGCGGCATTGGCTTATATTGGGCTGTCGAATTTTGACCGAATTAGCATCATTCCGTTTTCGTCGGGACTTGACGGTCGCTTGCCGCCTTCGCGCGGCAAGGCACAAATTTTCAAAGTATTTGAGTTTTTGAACGGTCTGGATTCAGGAAATCAAACAAGCCTTCAAGACGCGTTTAAGACTTTTGTTTCTCAAAATAAACGTCGCGGAATTGCCGTCGTTATCAGCGATTTTTACGACCCTGCTGGTTTTGAAGAAGGGCTGAATCTGTTGCGTTATCATCGGTTCGAACCGCTGGTGATTCAGACGATCGACGAGAGGGAACTTGACCCCAAAATTCTGGGTGACCTGCAATTGGTGGACTGTGAAACCGGAATGGTGACCGATATCACGGTCACACCTGGCCTGAAGAAAGAGTACATAAAGGCGTTCGAAAAGATGTGCTCAAATATCGAGGATTACTGCGTGAAGCGGCAAATCCTGTATTTCAAAGCGCCGATTCAGACGCCTTTTGATGAATTAATTCTGCGGATTTTCCGCGCCGGCGGATTCCTCGATTAACGGAAAGACTCGTGCAATTTACTGGACTTGATTGGAGCACTTTATCCACCCTGATGGGGCTTTCCGCCCTTGCGGTGACGGTGCTCTATGTCCTGAAGCTGCGAAAGCGACGTATTCAGGTGCCTTTCGCCCCATTGTGGCAGCAGGTGCTCGCCGAGAAAACACACGCGACGGACCTTTGGAAGCGGCTTCGGCGCCTTCTATCCTGGCTGTTGCATTTGCTCTTGGTTGCGCTGCTCGGCTTCGCGTTGGGCGACCCTCATCTCGAGAAAGAAGTCGTGGAAGGCCGGCATATCGTGTTGCTGATCGACACTTCGGCTTCGATGGCGTCAACCGACGTAAGTGGAGCGGTGAGTCGACTCGAGCTTGGCAAACAAAAGGCTCAAGAGGTCTTAAAGACGGTGGGGCCCGAGGACCGCGTGATGCTGGTTACGTTTGGTGATCAGCTGATGCCGTTGAGCCCGTTTGTGGGGGAACCCGCGATCTTGGAAGCCGCTCTGCATTCGATGACCGTGCTCGCCACGGGCACAGCCTACAGCGAAGCCCTTACTTTTGCCGCAGACTCGTTACGGGACAAGAAGCGCGGAGAACTTGTAATCATTAGTGATGGTGCTGGTTTTGACCCTTCTCTGAACTCGGTTGAGTTCGCGAAGACGACGACGGTGCGCCATCTAATTGTCGGAGAGAGCTCGGGCAATCTTGCGATTACTGGCTTCAACGTACGTCGCTATTTGGCCAACAAGCTTGATTACGAACTTTTTGTGCGGGTGGAGAGCTTCTTCGATCGTCCTGTTGAGGCCGAGGTCGAGATATGGGCAGACGGCAGACTGGTGGACGCCAAGCCGATGACCTTGCAAGCGCGTCAGACCTTTCAACAGTTTTACCCAAGCCAGGCTGTCTCGGGCGAGCGTCTTGAGGCGCGTGTTCGTCTAAAGACCACGGATGCGCGTGACGTGTTTCCGTTGGACGATCGTGCTTACGCACTCCTGCCCGAGTTGGGCAAAACCCGCGTCCTTCTGGTCTCTGAGGGCAATCTTTACCTTGAGGGACCGCTCCTTCTGAATCAGAACATCGACCTGACGACCGTTGCGCCCACCGCCTACGATCCCGCCGCAGAAACCGACGTGACGATCTTCGATCGATTTGCGCCCGCCGTGCTGCCGGAAGGGAACTTCTTGTTCATTGATCCCCAGGGCGAATCGTCTCCATGGGAGTCGCGTGGCGATGAAAAAGATCCGATCATCACGCAGGTTCGCCGCTCCCACCCTTTAATGCGGTGGATTTCATTAAAAGACCTCAATATTGGAGTCGCCCAACGATGGCGTCTCGATTCGGGAGATGAGTCCGTGGCCACATCGATTGATGGCGCGGCAATCGTGGCCACCCGTAAGGCCAAGGGCCGCTCGATCGTGGGGCTCGCCTTTGATGTCCGCGCGAGCGATTTCCCTTTGAGGGTCGCCTTCCCGGTGTTTTTGCTGAATGTGATCGACTATTTCAGTCTCGATGAATCGACTCTGGTGGAGTCGTACGCAACGGGTGAAGCTTGGCCGGTGCCGGTCGGATCCGGCCTGAACGAGGTCAAAATTATTCGGCCCGACGGAACGTCGCAAGAGGCGAAGGTCTTCGAAGGCAAGGCTGTCGTGTACGGAGATCTTGCCGGTTTCTACGAATTGAATGGCGACGGTTTCCGGAAAATTATCGCTGGAAACCTTTCCAATTCGGATGAGTCCGCGATCGCTCCGGTGAAAATTCAAGCCGTCGACCAGGTGGTGGTCAACGACACGTCCTCTCTGGTGTTTGACCGCCACGAACTGTGGATATGGGCACTCTTGCTGGCGATGGTTTTGTTGGTCTTTGAGTGGTTGAGTTACAACCGACGGTGGACTGTCTGATGCAGCGTTTTAAGGAAGTCGCATTCTGGGGTGGGCTCGCAGCCGTTTGGCTCGCGCTTGGTTGGGGTGTTTTTACGTTCGTGATCGCGCCGGAAGCCGACGTCATTTCGTTTGAGTTCATGGGACGGCAGGGCGAGATTCTTGCCCCGCAATTCTTCATGCTCTTGATGGGGCTGCCGTTTATCGTGTTGTTGCAACGGTGGAGCCTCTCGGACTTGCCAACCTACCAGCAGGTCGTCAACGCGGTCCTGCGGGTGTTGGTGCTAACGGCCCTCGTGGGGGCGTTGGTGCAGGTGGTGCTGACCTCTTTTGACTCAAGAATTTCGACGATATTCGTGATCGACACTTCGGCTTCGGTGCCCGATGAAGTCCTGGCAAAAGCTGTGATCGAGGTGAATTCTGCGGTCGCGGCAAAACGTCCCGACGACGAAGTTCAGGTCGTTGCTTTTGCTGAGCGTCCTTACGCAGTCCCGCTTTCGGAGGCTGGAACCCTGGTCGCGATTCCGCGTCCCAGCGAACAAGAGCAACTGGTCACCGATGCCTCATCTGCGCTTCGAATGGCCTACGGTCTATTTCCGCAAGATCATCTGAAACGCATTGTTTTGGTCAGTGATGGCAATCAAACTCGCGGGGATCTCCTTGGCGAAGCGATTCGCGCCCGCGCTTTTGGTATTCGCGTTCATAATCGCGAAATCCCGTTCGAAGCTCGTCCCGAAGTTTTGGTTCGTGGCATGCAATTTCCCGACGAATTGAAAGTTGGGGAGCCGTTCACGATGATCGCGCGGGTGTTTACCAATCATAAAGTGACCGTCGATCTGCAGCTCTGGCAGAACGACTTCAAGGATGGGAGTCAAACCGTTGACTTGGAGCCAGGCGTCACAGAAATCCCGTTCAAGACGGAAGTCTATGAGGCCGGATTTCGGACCTTCAAATTGGATATGAAGGTCAATGGCGAAGACCATTTCCCGGGAAATAACAGTTTTGTGTACAGCACCAATGTGCGAGGAAAGCCGCGGATTCTGTACATCGAAGGCGAAATGCGCGCGCGTTTGTACCTTGAACGCGCCCTGAAAAACGAGAATTTCGAGGTCGAAACACGTGGCCCAATGGGTGTCCCCACCACGTTGGATGAGTTTGCCAGCTATGATCTCGTTCTTATTTCTGATGTGCCAGCCATGTACATCTCTCAGGCGCAGATGGTCTTGATCGACCGCTACACCAAAGAGCTTGGCGGCGGCTTCATCATGGCCGGCGGGGAGTCGTCATTTGGGCCTGGCGGGTATTATGGGACTTACATTGAAAAAGTTTTGCCCGTCGACTTTGACAGCGAGAAGAAGCGTGACACGCCAACGCTGGCGTTGATGCTGCTGATCGACAAGTCGGGTTCGATGTCTGGCGACAAGATTGAGTTGGCCAAAGATGCTGCCAAGGCAGCTGTCGAAATTCTTCAGAAGAACGACAAGATTGGCGTGGGCGCATTCGATGATGGGGTGATGCCGCTTGTTCGGATGCAGTCGGCGTCGAATCGCGCTCGAATTCTGAGCGATATTGGTCGACTGGCCCCGAGTGGCGGCACAAATATCGCGGCCGCATTGCAGAACGGCTTCGAGAATCTCGCGATTACGCCAGCCCGCGTGAAACACATTATTTTGCTGACTGACGGTCACTCGGACACCCAGAATATTTTTACGGAAATCATTCCGGCGCTGCGCCTTGAAGACATCACTGTGTCGACCGTTGCGGTGGGATCCGGGGCGGATACCACGACGTTGCGCAGAATCGCCGAGGGTGGAGGAGGGCGTTACTACTACACGAACGACCCTTATAACGTTCCGCGCATCTTCATGAAGGAGACCTCAATGGTCTCGCGTTCTTCGATGGTCGAAGAACCCTTCAGACCGCGAGTGGTCAAGCGCGCACAGGCGATAGCGGGGATCGATTTTGCGACCGCCCCTTATTTGTTGGGTTATGTCTCGACGAAGCTCAAGCCTCAGGCGGAGCTCATTTTGCAATCCGACTACAAGGAACCCATCCTTGCGCGCTGGCGCAATGGGTTAGGCAAAGTCGTGGCGTTCACGTCCGACCTCAAAAACCGTTGGGCTGTGGAATGGGTGCGGTGGCCGGGTTACGCCAAATTCTGGGCGCAGTTGATCCGCGACACCATGCGGGCCAACACCAAAGACCAACTCGCCATGACCACGTCTGTCGATCAGGGCGTCGCTCGAATCATTGTGGACGCCATTGGGGAAGACGACCGGTTTATCAACGACCTTGTCTCCAAAGTGCAGATTACGCCCCCATCTGGAAAGCCAATGAATATCGACCTTCGGCAGAGTGCTGCGGGTCGTTATGAGGCACGTGTTCCCCTCAAGGATTTCGGTTCCTATGGCCTGCAAGCCACTCATGACCGCGACGGCGACACGATTGCTGTGAGCCTTGGCAGTGTTTCGTACCCTTATCCACAGGAGTTTCAGTTTGCCGAAGCCAATCCTACCCTGATGCGCCGAGCCGCCGAGGTCGGCGGAGGCCAAACGAATCCTGCGGTTGAGACTCTTTTCGACCCGATGGGCGAAGAAGTGAAGTACCGACGGAAGTTGTGGCCTCTCTTTGTGGTTCTCTCGTTGCTCTTGCTCTTGCTCGACCTCGCCATGCGGCGTATCCGTTTGAGCGGAGCCACTGAGATTCCCTGGGATAAGGTGAGCGGGTGAAGACGACATCATTCAAGGCCCTGCGCGCGTACGCTTGGGCTGTGGTTGTTTACTTGATTGGCGTGATTTTGTTTGGGGCTTGGGTGCGAATCACCCATTCCGGGGCAGGTTGCGGTGAACATTGGCCGACGTGTCATGGGCAGATCGTTCCGTTAGAACCGACGATCGAGACGATGATTGAGTACACCCATCGTTTGACGAGTGGGCTTTGCGGCATCTTCGCAATCGTACTTCTGGGATGGTCGTGGCGAGTCAGCGGCTGGAGTCGAATCACTCGCGGTGCGCTTGTTGTGCTCGCGTTGACCATTTTCGAAGGGGCAATCGGCGCTGGACTGGTCTTAGGCGAGCTCGTGAACAACGATGACTCGGTGGCACGCGCTGTGGTGATTTCTCTTCATCTTGTGAACACGTTGGTGTTGATGGCGGCGGCGTCGTTGACGGCCTGGTGGGCAGGCGGCCGTCCAGGTTTCTCGATTCGAAAACCTTCACCGTTGCGTCTTTGGTTGCTGGCCTGCATCGGCTTGGTCATTTTGACGGCAATGACAGGGGCCGTGACGGCGCTTGGGGACACGCTATTTCCCGTCGATCCGACGTTGGGCGGAGGGCTCTTGGGCCGGATTAGCGATGACCTCACGTCGGCGAATCATTTCTTGGTACGACTTCGAATCGTTCACCCAATCATCGCGGTCCTCACGGCAGCTGCGGTATTTGTGATGTCTTCGGTCGTTCGCTACCAGAGTGTGGATGACTTGACACGTCGTTTGTCCACGATTCTTGCGGTCGTGGTCGGAATTCAGACGGTTTTGGGTGTGAGCAATATCGCGCTGCAAGCGCCTGGCTGGATGCAGTTACTGCATTTGGCGACCGCGCAGGTGTTGTGGATTTTTCTCGTGCTTGTCTTCGCGCATGTGCAGGCTGACTCCGATACTGGACGGGCAGGTGGGGTAGCGTTATAGTTCACCGAATCATAAGTTTTCGGAGAATTGCGCGGATGCGATTGAAATCACAATGGATTGGCGCCTGCCTTGCTGCCTCGGTAGTTAGCGCGCCGCTTTCAAATGTCGCATTTGCTCAGGACGAGGCTCAAAAGGTCGAAGGTCTGTCCAAAGAAGCGACCAGTAAATACCGCGAGAAAGACTACGCGGCCGCGATCGAACTCTTTCAGAAAGCGTACGAGATCGAGCCCGTTCCGAATCTGCTCTTTAACATTGCGAAATGTTACGAGAAACTGGAGCAGTGGGACCCGGCGATCGAGTATTATCAGAAATTCGTGGTGGAGCCCGACGTCGATAAATCTGCGCGCCAATCAGCCTTGGATCGAATCGATGCGCTCAAAGAAGTGCAGTCGGCTCAAAAACAAGCCGACCGTGATGCCAAGCAGACCGAGACCGCGAAAAAGACCGAGAAGAAGGCAGAACCCATCGAGGTAGGTCCCGATTATACGTGGGCTTACGTGACATTGGGGACTGGCGTTGCGCTTGTGGGTGGAGGCATCGTGTTTGGCGTGCTCGCCTCAGGCGAAGAAACAACGTTCAATCAGGGACAAACGTTCGAAGAACGCAAGGACGCTAAAGACGCCGGCGAAACGTACGCAATCGTCGCGGACGGTCTTTATGTCGCGGGCGGAATTATCGCCGTGGTTGGAGTTTTGCTCTTTGTTACGGCTGATTCAGGCACCAAGGACGTTGGCATGGCTTCTCAGGGCGAGATCAAACCATTTGGTTGGGTCGGCCAGGATGGCGGTGGCGTTGGCCTGAGTTCAGTGTTTTAAGTGCAGATCCTTTTCGCGACGTTTACGTTGGTATGGATGGATGAGCCAGTCTGACCCAAAGACGAATATGAGCACTGCACGCGATCAACGACGGGATCTTTACGACCAATTGGTTGGAAAACCGATTGCGGGAAATCGATTTCGAATCACAAGACTTCTTGGTTTTGGTGGCATGGGAGCGGTGTACGAGGCGCTTCAACTCAACATGAATCGACCTGTTGCGTTGAAGTTGATCCCTACCCACGACCCCACGACAGTTGCGCGCTTTGAGCGCGAAGCGCTGACGATTTCGCAACTACGCCACCCAAACACGATCACTGTTTTTGATTACGGGCGCACCGAAGAGGGATTTCTTTTTCTGTCGATGGAACTGCTGCATGGGCAGACTTTGTCGGAAGTCGTGAAATCCGTGGGGCCATTGCCTCCGCGTCGAGCCATCCATATTGCTTCACAGATTTGTCGGTCTTTGAACGAAGCTCATCACGCGGGCATCGTTCATCGCGACATCAAGCCAGATAATATTATTCTGATCACCGTCGACTCTGATGACAGCGTGGTGAAGGTGCTCGACTTCGGCATCGCAAAGGCAGTGATGGGGGACGACGACGTGCAGCTGACGGGCGATGGTCGCATCATCGGTACGCCACGTTATATGTCGCCTGAGCAGATCCTGGCGGAGTCGCTTGACCATCGAAGTGATATTTACTCGCTGGGTTGCATCATTTTCGAGATGCTGACCGGGGTTCCTCCGTTTCAGCAATCCAGCACGACCGCGTTGATGATTTCACATACTCAGGATCCTCCACCAGCCTTTGCTCAACGGCTTTCGGGTCCGAGCTTGGACAAGATCCCGCCTTATCTTGAGGGGGTGGTTCGCCGTGCGCTTGCCAAAGACCCGAACGACCGGCCTCAGACCACCGAAGAGCTTCGGATCGAGCTTGAAGAAGCCATGAATTCGGTTCCAGTCGGCCAGAGCCAGGCTTACTTGAATGTGAGGAATACAGCGTCTCAGTCGGGCATGCTGGTGGCGCAACCCGTCGTTCAGACGGGCAACTTCGCGCATCCCATCACGGGCTCTTTCAACGCTCCCATGCAAACGCCCTCGAGCTCGATGCCGGTTCCGGTCTTATTTGCTCCGGTGGTCGAAGAAGACAAGAAATCTTCGAACTTGGCGCCATTGATGGCCATCGTTGGACTGCTTCTGATGGCGGGCGCTGCGGCGGTCTACGTGATGCGTCGCGATGTTGAAACGAAACCAGTCGTGGCGAGTGCAGACGTCGTGGAAGTCGCCAAGCCAGCCGTCGAGCGTCCAGTTGTGGCGAAGCCTGCGTTTGCGTCCGTTGAGTTTTCTACGACACCTGCGGGCGCCCATATCTTTCAGGGAGAAGAAGATACGGGAAAGGTGACCCCCGCCTTGATTGCCCTGCCCACAGGCAAGAAAGTCGATATAACTCTCAAGTTGAATGGTTACCGTGACTACGAGGCGCAGATCGTGCCCGAGAAAGGGATGACCATCGAATCAAAAATGGTTCGCGTGTCCGATCCGGTTCAGAAAACCCGACACGTCACTCCGTCGAAACCGGTTCCTACGCCGGTAACGGAGCCTGATCCAGTGGTGCCACCCAAAGACCCCGGGCCAACAAAGATCAACATCCTGCCCGAAGACGATGGCCCGACCGTCCCGATGCTTAATTAGGTTTCATGAAGGTTTGCCCAACATGTCAGAGCCAGTTCGCCGAGGAGACAGACTACTGTCCCGCCGACGGGGCTAAGTTGCGGCGAAAACACGAAAAGGCGCTTGATTCCATGATTGGTCGAGTGTTGGAAGACCGCTGGGTTGTTGAGAAAAAATTGGGGGAGGGCGGCATGGGCGCGGTCTACCTCGCCCATCAGCGTTCGATGTCGCGGTCGGTAGCGGTGAAGACGCTGCGAAAGGAACTTGTCGACAGCGAAGAGTTTGTTGACCGATTCATGCGTGAAGTTCAGGTCGCCACAGCGCTTAGTCATCCCCATATTGTCACGGTCTTGGATTTTGGGCAGGACACCGATGGGACGCTGTTTCTAGTCATGGAGTTGCTGGAAGGCGAGGAATTGACCGAGAGGCTGGCGCGCGCACCGATGTCTCCCCAGGAGGCGTTGCGCATCGCCATTCAAATTGCGTCTGCGCTAGAGGCCGCACACGGGATGTCGATCGTTCACCGCGACCTGAAACCCGATAATGTTTTCATGCTCAAGATGCCTGGTGGTGGAACTTTTGCGAAGGTGCTCGATTTTGGCATCGCCAAGGTTTTGGACAGCGAGGCAAAGGTGACCAAGACCGGAATGATCTTTGGCACCCCGGAGTACATGAGCCCCGAGCAGTGCAAGGGCGTTGGCGTCGACCATCGCAGCGACTTCTATGCGTTGGGATGCATGTTGTTCGAAATGCTTGGAGGGCGTACGCCTTTCAGCGCCGACACGCCCATGGCGTTGCTGCTTGCGCATGTCAGCTCGACCGCGCCTCGTCCGAGCTCTTTTGGCGTGGCCATCGACCCCAATGTTGAAGATTTTGTGATGCGTCTGCTCTCGAAAGAGGCCGATGACCGTCCACCGAACGCCACAGTTGTCCGAGAGATCTTGGAGCGGCTCCTCGCAGGGCTTGAGTCGCCTTCGGACGTCTCAGCGCACGCTGAGACCCGAGCTTACGACGCCGTGGATGCGGAGCAGGCGCCCAAGAGCAAGAAGGCCGTATGGTTAGCCGTCGCCGGCGTTGTTGCGGTTGCGATGGTAGGCGTCGCGGGCGCCGTCATGATGCTCAATCAAGGCGTCAAGGTAGAGGCTGCTGCGGAAGAGGTTCCGGTGTCCGTTGAGGAGGCCGCGCCCGAGCCCGAGGTGGCGGTCGAAGTGCCGGAGGAAGTCCCGACTCCGGAGCCTGTTGTGGTTGAACCCGTCGACGAGCCGACTCCGGTCGCCGTGGTTCCGGTTAAGGCCGCCAAGAAGACGCCCACGGTCAAAACCAGCGAGCCAAAACCGGACGTGGAGACTCAGGCGCCTGAACCGATTGAAATCACGAAAAAAGCCGACCCGGTCGCAGTGCCTTCGACGAGTGAGCCCGTACCTCGCACGAAAATCGGGAAGGCGCTGAAACGTCGGCGTGACAAGCTCAAAAGCGATATTTCCAAAGAAACCGATAAGGCCAAACGCGATGCAAAGGTGTTTGAATCAACGGTTGAGGGATTTTTTGACTAGCCGATTCGGCCAACAAGAAAAAAGAAAGCCACCCGTTTGGAGGGTGGCTGCAACGTTCATCTGACACAAGGAGTCAGGTCGTCGTCAAGTAACCAGCTTGTTTCCAAGCATCGATACCACCGTCGAAGTCGGCAACCTTGCGGAAGCCAAGCTGTTCGAGCAATTCGGCGGCCTTATTTGACGCCTCGTCGGTGTGTGTGGAACCGTAAACAACGATTCGCTGAGTCTTTTTGAACTCTTTGACGCGTATTCCCAATTGGTCCATCGGGATATTGATTGCACCAGGAATGTGTTCCCTAAGAAACTCATCCGCGGGCATCAAGTCGATGACGACCATGTCCTTGTCCTCTTCCAATTTCTGGAACAACTCGGTACTCGACATGTAGCGTGCCATGCACTTCCTTTTCTCTGGTCCGGCCGAACGGGCTGACGATACCCATCCTCCTGCAGCGCGTCAGTGGGGTTCGAACGGAATTCGGGCAACATGGAAAATTACCATGAGGCTGCAGGCCCTAAAGCTGGCCGGACTATACTCACGCTGGTCGCCATGACAACCCTATACTCCGAAATTGGGGGAAGATTGCGCGGTTGTGCAACCTGAAGCAGACTAAAGACAGGTTCAACGCAGGTATTTATGTCACGCAGGGTCATTTTTGGGATTTTCATCGTCGCCCTCAGCTTTGGAACGGCGAGTCGTGTTTTTGCCCAAGACGACGGCAAAGCCGAGGCCATCGAACTCATTCGGTCGGCGAACGTCGATTTCGATGCGAAGAATTTCCATCAAGCGATCATCAAGTACCGTCGCGCTTACCAAATTTCGGAAGACGCGCGGATTCTGTTCAGATTAGGCGTCGCGTACGAGAACGAGAATAATTTCCAACGTGCTCGAGAGCACCTTGAGCGCTTCGTGCTGGCCGACCCCGAAAGCCCTTACGTCGGTCGTGCGAAAGCCAAAATCGAAAAATTACGAGCGCTCGAACCCGAGCAAGCCTTCGTGGAATTTGAAACCCTGCCCTCTGGGGCGAGAGTGTTCATCAATGGTGATTCGGTCTCAGAAGGGGTGACGCCCGTTCAGGTTCCGTTGGGCACTGGGGGCATTGACCTGATTTTGGAGTCCGATGGCTCTGAACCCTTCGTGGATCGCTTCGAGCTGGCCGCGGGTGACCGCGTTAAGCGCATCTACGACCTTTCTCAGCGAAAGCTCGTTTCTTCGGTGATTGAATCCGCTGAAGTAGGGGAGGAGATTTCGGAGTCCACGCAGGTCGCGTTGCCAATGACCTACGTATCGGTGGCTCCACCGCCCACAGTGAACGTGATTGGCTGGGTCGCCATGTCCGTGGGGTATGTCGGTGTCGTCGCCGGTGTCGTGGCGAAAAATGTCCCCGCCTTGGGCGGTGGCGCGGCGCTCTTTGCTGTGGGGGGCTACTTGATCTTGGTCAGGGATTGGACATCGGATCTACCCGATGCCGTCCCTGCATTATCAATGGAACCCGCCACAACAAGCGGGATGGAGTGGCAGTTCTGACTTAGTCTTCGAACGAAGCTTCAGTCTTGTAGACCAGCACATCGCCTTCGCTGAAAGACAGCGTCGATGAGTACTCCGAACCTGGTGCTTCCTCGGATTTGGTCCAGTCGATGCTAAAGGCGTCGGCTTTCTCTTTGGACCGGAAGGCCGCAATCGAAGCGGATTCCGACTCGCGATCAAATCGAAGAATGACGTGAATGCTTTCGTCGTTGATCTCGGACGCTTGAAGGTATGAACCACCTTCGATCGGTTCGAGTTCATCGAGGTCTACGATTTCTTCGCGTCCATCCGAAAGGTGTCGCACGACAATGCCGTCCTCGGCTTTGGCGACGATGACCACTTCGTTGGCGGGAACGTTCTCAAGATTCACGCGACCGCGCTTATCTTCGTCAGCCGCCAAGAGGTAAATCCGATGCGGGGCCATGCCGCGAGCTTCGAGAAGCCGCTGCAGCCTTTCGACCTCTTCTACGAGCTGAACGTAGTGTTCCGCGTCGCGAATATTCGTAGTACGGAAGACAACTTCGCCCTGCTCATCCGTTATCTTGCAATGGCGGGCGCCTTTTTCGATATCCAGTCCGAGCTTGCTCATGCGTATTTTCAGCTGTGAAAAGAAACGGTTAGTAGTGTGGGGTCCCAAACGGGCTGAGTGTTTAGCACAGGCAGCCGCGATGTAAAGAGGTTTGCCACTCTGGGCTGGCCGTCATACGTTGTCCGCAGCGAAAATAGGAGCCCTTCAGGATGAAATCCATAACTCGACTTGTCCTCTCAGCCTCTGTAGCACTGGCGATTTCAGGCTGTCATACAGCCTACGATTCAGGCCTCGAACAATTAGCTTCTGGTGATTATCAGCAGGCAGCAAAATTTGCACAGGAGGGCCTCAAAGAGGACCCAAACGATCCGGAACTCAACCTTTTGATGGCCGAAGCCTTGGTTGGAGACGGGCTTTTTGCGCCCGCCGAGCCCTATGCGCGCCGTGCGTTTAAGTCGGAGTCTTTCAAGGCGCCAGCTGGCAGGACTTTAGGCAAGGTGCTCTGGGAGCTCGGGCAGCCGATTGCGGCTGTCGATGCGTGGCGGGTTGCACGTGCCGCGCAGGCCGATGTCGTAAGCGACGATGATTTTATTCGCGGGTTGGAGATCGCCATCTCGACCGCCATGAGTATCCATGAGTTCCAGCAGGCCCTGGATCTTCGTGATGAGCTCGCGGTCTTGTCGCCGGACCATTCCGATGTGGCGATCGAGGCACGTCGCCGAAATCGAGAAGACTTGGCCGAAGAAGACGTGCGGTCGGGCAAGCTCGAAGCGGCTTCGATCGAATACGCAGCGCTTTTCAAAGACTTTCACGACGCGCGCTATGAGTTCGAGCGCGGACGGGTCCTGCTGACCTTAAATGACCCGGTGGGTGCGACAAAAGCGTTCGAGAATTACATCGCATCCGATGGCCAAGAGGTCCGGGTTGATCGAGCCATCGCTGTGGCCGATCGCGCTCAAAAGATGGCCAAACCGATTGTGGCGGTGGACTTCTACGATCGCGCTCTCGTGCTCATGAAGGACGAAACGTCGATGCGACGGGCCAAGATCCACCTGACCCAGGCGGGGCTTCTGCTGGCGTCTCGCGCCGACGATCAGGGAAAGGCGCAGTTGCGCGAGTACATTGCGCAGATGCGCCAGATGAATGGAAGTCCGGTCAACGCGGACACGTTCATGCAAGCGGCCAACGTCGCTGCCGAAAACCGTGCCCCCGAACTCGCCATCGCCTTTTTAGAGGAGGCGTTGGTCGAGGGGACCTCCAATTGGAGGGCTGCGCGAATGCTTGCGGAGCTCTATGCGAGGCGTTCGCGGAATGCCGACGTTGAACGTGTGTTGAAGCTTTACGTTGAACGCTCCGAGGACAAAGTCACTGCTCAGATCAGCGTCGGGCGTTGGGCTGCATCGCGCCGGAACTTCGACCTCGCTGTGTTTTTCTTGGAGGCTGCGGTCGAGCCCAAAGACGCGTCGGCTAACCTCTGGTTGGAGCTGGCGCGAACCTACGCTGCCACGGGACGTTTGGACGACATGCGTCGTTCTCTGGATGCGTACCTTAAAAAAGCGGGCGAAACGCCGAACGCACTTGCCGATGTGGCGGGGCTCTACGCCGCGAATCGGATGTACGAACAGGCTGAAAAGACCTTGAAAATCGGGGTGAAAAACGACCCGAAAGCGATCGAGTCGGTGCAGAGTCTTGAGCGGCTCTATCGTGAGTGGGGCAGGAACGCCAAGATCCACGCGGTCTATGATGCGTTCATCAAAGCGCGAGGTTCTCAGGCCGCGGATTACAGCATGGTGGCGTCGCGTTTCATGCGACAGAACGAATGGGACGATGCGCTTCCGTACTTGTTGCAGGCGGCGGCAAAGGGCGAGGGGACCGCTTGGCTCCAAGTGGCCGATGTTTATAAGAAGCAACGCAAAGAGCGCGACATGAAGGAGGCGCTGAGCAAGTTTTTGACCGCGTCTTCAGATCGTCAATCGGCGCTCGAAGAGGTTTGGCAACGTTATCGAACCAGCAACTGGAGCCATGAAGGAATCCCAATTCTTGAAGAATTGGTGACTCTGCAGCCCAATAACGTCGTTTATTACGAAGAGTTGAGCGAACTGTATTTTCAGCAAGGGCGTGATGTTGAGTCGTTCGAACTCTGGAAACGGTTTTTGGAAAAAGCCAAAGATCCTGTGATGGCTCTGGAGTCGATGGCTCGTCGTTTTGAGCGACGTGGGCACGACGAATGGATGCTCTCGCTCTTGGAAAGAATGGCAGACCGCGAGGGTGATGCGCGACCTGAGCTGTATCGACTGCTGGGCGATGCCCATTATGCCGCCGCGCAACGTCGTGGGCGTATTCAGTTCGAACGCGACGATAACGTCATCTTTTCAGCCGAAGATCGCGCGCGCACCTATTACAAAACCTATCTGGCAAAGGCGTCGCCTAAACCTCGGGAACTCGAGAGCTTCGCGAATTCATTGCGTCTCAAGCGTCTTTGGGACGTCGCCGCCATCGCTTATGAGCGGCTGGACATGACCCGGCCCGAGATGACCGACGAGCTGCTCGCATACGGAGTTGTGCTGCTGAGTCTTGGCCGTCCACAGGATGCCGTAAGCGCCTTTGCTGATTACGACCAGCGTCGTGGAAAAAGCATGGATGCTGCACGTCAGATTGCCGACGTTTTGGCGCCAGCGAAACAGTTCACGGCGTTGGAACCGTATTTGCGCCGACTTCTGGAGTCCGGCGACGAGAACCAACTCAGGAACGCCTTCATTCAGTTGAGCGAGGTGTACCGTCAAACCGACCGACCGAAAGACATCGGTAAGTTGATCACGGACTACTTGGCGCGTTCGCAGAACCCAACGGAGGCTCGTCGTACGGCATTGACGGTGATCGAGTCCGCAGGGCTCTGGGATGAGGGCGTGCGCCAATTGGAGCGCATCGTTGATACCGAGGGAGAAGAAACCCGTTTTGAATTGGCAAAAATGCTTTTCAAAGCCGGTCGTTTCGACGAGTCAGAAACGTCGTTTCGGGATTACGCGTCGAATTCGGTTGCCCAGGGCGAAGCCTGGTGGCGTGTGGCCGGATTCTATGAGGCTCACGCTAATGTGGCCGCCGCCGAAGATGCCTTCAATTCTGCGGTTTCTGCATCGCCTCAGAGCGACACGCTCGTGACAGAACGGGGACGCTTCAGAATTTTGATCGGACGCATCGCGGATGGTCAGCAGGACTTTGAGACCGCCCGCGGGCTTGTCGATCACGCTCGTAAGGGCGGAGTTTGGCGCGTGGAAGTCGAGGCGCTTCTGCAGGTTGGACGGTTTGCTGAGGCCCGTGATGCCTCGCGAAAGGCGCTCCAAGTCGCTTTTTTGGACCGAGAGTATTTTGCTCGCGTCGCGGCACAGGTTGAACTTGGCGCGGGCGATTCAGCACGCGCACAACGATTCATCGATGAGTTGAGGTCAGGCGGACTTCCGACGGAGGTCATGGTCGACCTACTTGTTGAGCACGGTCATCTGGAAGCGGCTGCAGCGGCGATCGAAGACGAGATCCGCAACGGCGACTACACGATGGCGGGGGACCTTGCGTTGACGCACGCCGACGTGTTCACACGCCTGGGCGGTATCGATCGCTTGCTGCGCACGTTGCAGCCTCTGGTTGAGCGCGGCCATGACGGTCGCCTGCTGGGCAGCGTCGGTGAATATTTGGTCTCTGAAGGGCAGTACGGAAAAGGCGTCCTCTATTTGCGGGCGGCTGTGGATCAGGGCTCGACTCAATACCGTTCGCTCTTGGTGCAAACCTACTTAATCTTGGGGCATGAAGGCGAGGCTGTGGGCCAGCTTCAGGCGGTTCTGATCGAAACGCCCGAGGGGCGTCGCGGCACGGTGCTGGCCTCGCTGGCTCCGTTTTTCGAAGTCCTGAACCTTCGCCCGACGCTGCGTGGCTTGCTTGAGCAATTGGCGGCGGCGCCGGAGTTTCGTCGCTTCGCCGCGCCGATGCTCGTGCATATGCTCGTCGAAGATGGCGAAGTTAGCGCGGCTCTGGCGTCGATTTCGTCGACTTGGGCATCGTTTCGAAACATCGATGAGGCACCCACCGTCAGCGATGTCGACGTGATCCAGACCACAGACACCGCCGTTGCCATGTTGCAGGCTCTGGCCTCGGAGGGATATTTGGCGGAGACCGCCGCGCTCATCGAATCGATGCCGTCTTCGGTCCGCAATCAGGATTCTGTCAGGGATTTTGCACTTCGTTTGGCCGCAATGCGCGGGGACGACGGAAAGGCCGCCATCGAAGAGGCGTTGGCTGTTCTGGGCGTGTCGACCGCCGACCAAATGCGACGACTCAAGATCGCTCAGTTGTTGGCCAACGCGGGTCGTGTGGAGGAGGCCACCGGGCTTGCTGAACCATTATTGACGGCTGGGGACTTTGACGTTGCTCGCGAATCGCTTCGGACGCTTCTCGCCGGTTCAAGAATTCGTCATGACCTCAAAAACGACTCCAAGTGGGTCAAGACCTTCATCGAGTCTCATGCAGATAAGGCCGGGGCCCGTTCGGTCGCGACTGATATGCTGACCATCATCGCTGACGACACCCTTGTTGCTGAGCTCTCGAGCAAAACGTTGAACCTGGTGCCCAACGACGCCAACATTCGAGTTTCCATCCATCAGGCGCAGATGGCGGGCGACCTGAAGGCCTTCAAGAAAGCCTCTGATTTGTATTGGCGTGTGGCCAATGAGCCGGTCTCGGAAGTCGCGTCCTATGTGTCATCGTTCGCTGAACGTCATGACACCGAATACGTCGATGCGCTGTTGTCCCGGTATCAGGACGCGTTCCCCGAAAACTGGCTGGCACGCTCGGCGTTCATCAAGTTGAATTATCGCATCGGTGCGGTTGATCTCGCGCGAGACGAAATCGTGTCCTATCTGGATTCGGTGAAATACGACTCGCAGGCTGTCCAAGAGGTCTTCCGCCTTCTGACCGATTGGCATCTGTGGGGCGAAGTTGCGCGTTTCGTTGCGCCCAAGCTGCCTGTGGAGTCGATCACGACACCCGTCCTGCGGGACATCGGCCGCGCGAATCTTTATCTAGGATTCAAAGACGCTGGCGTCTCAAATCTGGATAAATTTGTGGCGGCATCGGCAGACCCCGCAAACGCTGCTGCTGAACTTGCGGTCGAACTCATGGATAATGGCTTTGCCTCGGAAGCGCTGCGTTATGCGGAGCTCGCGGTTCAGAAAAGGCCCGCACGCAGCCATGGGTATTTGGTTCGCGGAATGGCGCATGTGGCGTTGGGACAAGATGCCGACGAAGACTTGAAGAAGGGCCTCACCGATGGAGCTGGGCGTTTGCTCGCTCTTTATCGTATTGGCCAACTCGCCCTACGAGCAGGCCGCAAAGATATCGCAGACCGTTACCTTGAAGATCTCGTCAAGACGCCTCGCGTCGGCGATGGCGCGAATTGGTTGCCACTTGCGTTGGATGCCTATCGTTCGACGGATTCTCACGCTGCTGGCGTCGAGTTTGTGGAAACACATTGGCCGGCCCTTGCTGCTGGAATCGGCGTGGCAGCCGAGGCCGTTGTGCCGACGCTGGCAAGCCTCTACGAGGGCGCAGGTTTGGTCGAGCGCGTGTTCTCACTCTATGAGGAAGGGATACGTGGTGAATTTGTCACGGCGCCCTTCACGGGCGATTTGCCGACGTATCGCAATAATCTGGCGTACGTGTACTCGACGGCGAACCAACATATCGATGACGGGATGCATCTGATTGGCTTGGCGATGGCCGGCGACCCACGCCGAAACCCGTCATTCATCGATACTTTAGGATGGCTCTACTACCGCGAGGGCGAGGTCGATAAGGCCTACGCAGAAGTGCAGCGGGCGCTGCGGTCATCGTCTGGAAGCGCGACAGAACTCGTTGAGCTCTACCAACACATGGCCGAGCTTGAGGAACGTCGCGGCAACATGCGAAAGGCTTCTTGGATTCGGGTGTTTGCTGGACTTCTGAAGTCGCGATGACTCAGTCGTCGTCTTCATCAAACGGGATCGCAACCCGGTTTGGCGACGGCGGCTGGTGATTTTCCAATGCCTCCATCAACGTCGAAATGAACTTACGACGTGGTGAGTTTGTCGCGTTGTTCACGATCAGTTTTAGGTGCGTTGTTCCGACCCGCTCAACGGCACGAAACCCTTCTGCGATAAGGCGTTCGGGGTGGACGAGTCGGTCTACAAAACCATCGGTCAAACCCAGCAAAACGGCCTTTTCTGCGCTGTCTTTGACGTGCAGGATTTCGGTCGTGAAGCCTCGCGTTGCGAACCACTCACGTGTGAAACGCGGAATAGGTGTTGCCAGTCGAATCTGCGGACGGGCGTTCAGAGAAGCCAGTGTGGTTCCCTGCCTCGTCCCAAAAATGATCGGGTAGGTGCCGAAATTGAATGTGAACGGCCGCCAGACTTCGACGTCGCTTTCGTGAAGCAGATCGGTGCTCATGACGCCGAGTTGAACGGCGCCACGTTCCACGTAAGTACCCACATCAACGGGGGCCAATTTGAAGATTTCTAGGTCGAAATCCATGTCAAAAGGCCGTTCGATGGTCCAGAAGTCGCCGCCCTGAGGCAGGGCGATTCCAGCGGCACGCAGGTGATTGGCGATTGCGTGAAAGTCGAGCCCCTCGGGCAGCGCCATGCGAATCACTTGTGTCATGAACGCTCCGAGACAATGCGGGTCGGACGGTTTTCAAGACGGCGATTAATGGCCTCTTGGAAGGCGTCGACAAGGGATTCACCGACAACCACGGCGTCCGACATGGCGCGAGTGGATGGCATGTCGATATCGGTCGGTTGGAGAGCATCCACGAGGGCTTCGGTCGTCAGACTGAATCCTACTGCCGGCTGTTTCTGATTAAACGCCGCCAACAAATCGTCGTATCTGCCGCCGCGCCCGAGGGACCGGCCCGCGACTTCTGAAACGATATTGAACGCGATGCCGGTGTAGTAGCTGGCGCCGCCAAGTTCAGCCATGTCGATTCGGATACGATCGCGATATCCCAAAGCGGAGAGCGTCGTGAACAGGTTCCGTATTCGGCCCAGGCGTTGGTGAAGCACTTTGTCGTCGGGCAGGAGTTCTTGAAGGCGCGAAAGCTGATGCAGGCCGCCTTCAAAGTCAGCCAGAGTTGATACCGCTTCGATGAATCGTTCTCGGGCACCGAGTTCGCCCAGAATGCTGCGAATGCCGGTTGGGTCACGTGCAGTGATCGCCTCGTGAACTTCTTCGCGAATGCGCTGTGGGGCGCCCGTTGCGTTAAGAAGATGGCGAGCGATGCCATGGTCGGTGACGTTGAACTGATAGTCTTCGAGGCCCAATCGATCGAGGCACTCAAGCGCGACCAGGAAGTTTTCGATGTCGCCAGCCAGGGTTGGAACCCCGATCAGTTCGATTCCAAGCTGGTAGGTTTCACTGGCTCGCCCGTCGTGACCGCGGTCGATGCGCACGGTCTTGTTGGCGTAGCTCACCCGCATCGGAAGCCGGGCTGCGGCACTTTCGATCTGATAGGCTGCGAGTTTTGCAATCGAGGGCGTCACGTCCGTTCGCAGGATCATCACGTTTCCGTGTCGATCCACAAAACGAAATGATCGCTCGGTGGCGTCCGGATCCAGGGCTCGTTTGAGTGAATCGAAATAATCGATCAACGGGACCTGAACTTCTCGATACCCCCATCCGCTGAACACTCGCATGGCCTGAAACGTCACTTGTCGTCTCACGCCTAACGATGCCTCGAGGGCAGGTGCGATGTACGGCGAATCTGCCACGCTCTACCTTGATGTTAGCTAGTGGCGCGCCTTGTAAACGCTAAGTCTTTCATTGTCAACGAGGTGTCACGGGTCAACCGGCGCGAGAAGCATCGGAGGAGGGGCGAGGAACTCGTCAAAGAGCGGGATTACAGGCTCGCTAGGTGGCCGCAAAACAGGGTCATCGGGCCCAGGTTTGTAGAACTCGGGGATTTCGAGCATGGCTTCGTTGAGTTCTTCTTCGGTGATTCGACCTCGGTTGAACATCGCTTGAATGTAGCGCTTCATCCGAATGAAATATTGGGGCGTGATTTGGCCACGCTCCCAATAGGTGTGGTAGCGCTTCGGACCGGGAATGATGCTGACGAGCCAAGCAACCTCGCCCAAAGTCAGCTTGTCCGGCCGTTTTCCAAAATAATGAACAGCCGCCTCATGAATGCCAAAGATCTCGGGGCCAAACTCGATGACGTTCAAATAGACCTCCATGATCCGTGCCTTGGGCATGTCGATCGCGGACTCCATCATGAAGACCAAGAAGGCCTCTTGCAGCTTTCTAGACATCACTTTTTTGCGGTTCAGAAATACGTTCTTGATCATTTGCATCGCGATCGTGCTGGCCCCGCGCTTGAACTCACCCGCGGAAAGATTTCGCTCGATGGATTCTTTGAGCGCCAGCGTGTTGAAACCGTCGTGCGTAAAAAATGAATTGTCTTCGGTCGTGATCACCGCGCGCACCATGTACGGCGAGATGTACTGAATCGGTGTGAACACGTAGGGACCCCAAGGTTGGTCTGGGGTTCGCTGGATTTGTGCGTCGTCTTGCCAGGGTTTTTTGGCCTGCTGGTTTTGCGCCCACTGCGTTTCCCATACCTGTCCTGAATCCACAAAGTCATCACGGACCACGCCGTAGGGCGGAAGGCTGGGCCAACCACGTCGACGTCGTCGCGTGTCAATTTGCTCAAGCGTAAGGCCGGTGTTCTCCAGCATCCATTGCGCAGGGATGGCCGACGCAGCTCGGATTTGGATGGTTCGCGTGAAATCGTTTTCTTCCTCGATGGAGTCCACAATCACGACCGGCATCGCGTCCATCAACTTGCGGACATCGACTTCGTCCGGAATCGAAAGAACCGTGAATTCGGATAATTTTGGATCGGCCTTCCACTCCATGTCTCCGGCACGGTAGAGCGGCACCTCGACATCAAATTTCCATTCGAAAAAACCCTCCATCTTTGTGCCAGCCGTTGCGCCCATGAGCGCAGCCGGGATGGCATTCAGAAGCGCCATGACGGGCGTTTTGGGTAAATCGATGGCCACATCCATGCGTGCCGGCAAACGGCCCGGCGCATTCAAGCCGTAGAAAGCGGGCCGGAACGACATCTTGACGCCGCCCAGTTCAGCCATGCCTTTCTGAAAGACCAAACCGCCGATGGGCGTCGCCGGCGGCAATGCCGGGGGGACCACGTCCTTGTACACGGGCACTTTGAGCAGCTTGGCTGCCGGCATCTTGAGTGCTGCATCGTAAATCGCGTCAAAACTATAACTTGCGGTGACGCCCGTGATCGGTTCTTCGGCAAGTCTGGCGTCAAAAAACGTCAGGTCCGAGACACTTACAAGGCCCTTTACGTCAAAGGCTGCGGGTCCACGGCTCTCAAAATCGACCTTCGCGCGGACGGTACCGCCACGGACGAGGCTACCCATCACCGGGCTAAGGATCTGGCCAACCCAAGAAAGATCGAGCGCTTCGACATCGACGGTTCCGGAGATGGCCTTTGTCAGCGGTTGAATTTTGAGATCGATCTTCGAAGATCCACGTGGGGCGCCCTCTGCTGTTGCGTCGAACCCGCCGGCAACCGCGATTTCGCCGGACTCTTTGTCGACCGCCACCGAAAATGTTCCGTTTCTCATCATGAGGTTTTTGGCGGGGCGTTCGACCTCGGTCGGTCTTTGATCCGAGATCTTGATCGTCGCGTTGGCGATATTGATCTGGTCCGGCAGGCGCAGCAAAAGGCGTTTTAGTCGGCTTTCTGTAGCGGGCTCGTTCGGCGCAGAAACAGGTTCTTCGGCGGGTTCAGCGTCCTCGTCATCGACTGGCGGATTGGTTTGTTTGGCCAGCACCACGTTATCTGCGATCCCACGTGCCCTTGAGACGACCCGGTTTGCGACACGTGGAAGGATGATCGATTGAATGTCATTGAGGACGCTCGTTCCACTTTGGTCAAACGAGACCAAGAGAGTTGGCGAGTCGAGCGTCATCGAGCTGAACTTCAGATTGCGCAGGTCGGTCAATGAGCCGAGTTCAAAGCGGATTTCTTTGATCTCAACGACCGGCGTCTTGTCGTTGGTGACACGGAGATTGGTCAGGGCGGCAGCGCCGTCGTCCGCGATGCCTATGCCTTCGATTTGGAACGTCAAAAAGGGCAGAGGATCCAGACCCGTGATCGAGAAAATCCCATCGGCCTTCAGATCTCCCGAAGTCGGCCGCAAATTTTCGTCGAACGTCATCTGCACCTCCATGCTTTTGGGCACGTGCATCTGCGGACTCGGGCCGGCAAGGGTCGAGAGGCTGCCTTGAGTCACGAGGGATTCGCCGTCCCATTTCCATGATGCTTCGGAAACGTCCAGACCTGCGATCGGAAGCGTGGGACCACCTTCTGCGACCTCGAAACGAACGTGAATGTTGCGAAAAAGCGCGTCGGGCACGGCCTCGATACGACTGCGAAGGCTTTTAGCCGGTTTGGCCTCGGTCTCGTCTTCCGCTGGCTTCTTGGCCCGCAGCCGCTCAAGGATCGGAATCCCGCCATCTTGATCGACCTGAATCAGAACATCGATGTCGCTGACTTCAACACCGCGCGTGCGGCGTTCGCCAAAAAGGATCGCCATCGGGTCCACGCGCGCCGAAATCTTCGCAATTTTGACGAATTCCTGTTCATCACCAGTGACGGTGAGGCCGCGAATCTCGATTTCGCCAATACCTGCGATATCCAAAGATTCGAACTTCACGTCGAGGCCAGTTCTTTCCTCGACGCCCGCAAGCCGCTCCTCGACCATCTTTCGCGCCGCAGACGGCGCCAGAAACAGGACAGTCCCTAGAACAGCGATAAGCAGGCTGGCGACGACGCCCAGGACGATTAGTGCAATTTTTTTACGTGAGCTCATGGGCCTCATACCTGACGGGGGCAGATTGCTAGCAACGAAATAGACGGCAGTCAAAGGGGCCGACGCTTGACAATTCTTCTGCCGGCCCGAAACTGCAGACCTTCGACTACATCCCGTGGGCGAATCAGCGAGAGAATCATGACGCACTGGAAAGACGACCTCTTCAAAGCAGCGATGAAGGTGATGCAAAACCCGACGGCCCAGAAAGTTGTCAGCAATGACAAGTTTCAGAAAGCGGTCACGGGGGCGTTCAAAGCTTCGTTTGCGATCAAGTCCGAACTCGAAGACAAAAAAGCCGATATCGCCCGCAAAATGAATCTGGCGACAAGCGATGATCTGCGCACGATGAAGCGCGAACTTGATCGACTTCAACGTCAGGTTGCGAAGCTTAAGAAAGAAAAAGAAGAAGGAAACGAGTGAAACGCACGTGGTTGGTCTGGGGGTTCTTGATGGCTTTGAGCTTGGCTTCTCCGGCCCCTGCGTCTGCACATCTTGCGACGTTTGGGAGCTGGGAGACGACCGAAGAATACCTCAAGGTTCTGTTCCCGGATGCGACCCGGTTTATGGTCAAAGAGGTTAAGTACTCGCCGGAACAAGTGGCTCAGATCGAAAAAGATTTGGGGTTTTCTTTGTATCCCGAGGACACCAAGCCGACGTTTTACATCGCCGTACGTGGTGAGGGTAAAACGCAAAAGCTACTGGGTGTGGCGCTCTTTGTTGATCCGCGCCTGAATCCAAAAGCGCTGGATGGCGCGACGATGCGTCTTGAAATCGGTGTTGGTGTCGACAGCAAGGGTCGTATTTCGGCCGTACGAGTCTTCGACTACCGAGGCGATCTTGCGCTGACGCGTCCGGCCTTTCTGAGCCAATTTAATGGGATGAAGCTTGGCGACACGTTCAAGCTCGGAGAGAAGCTGAAAGCGGCTTCCGACGAGAGTGTCGAAAGCCAACTCGTGGCCAATGCGGCTCATGAGGTGCTCTACCTCATGAAGATGTCACTTGGGAAAAAGTGATCAGTAATGGACGATCGAGTGGTGGGGAGCGTCGAGCTTTTTGCCGCCCTCCAGAAAGTCCAACTCGATAAGAAATCCGCATTCCACGATTTCTGCGCCCGATTGTTTCACCAAATCAACAGTCGCTGCGGCGGTGCCGCCGGTGGCGAGTAGGTCGTCGATGATGACGACGCGATCACCGGCTTTCAGCGCATCCTTGTGGATTTCAACGCGGTCGGTGCCGTATTCCAGCGCGTAATCCACACCGATTCGATCGGCGGGGAGCTTGTTCGGCTTTCGCACCAAAACCAGACCCAGCGAAAGTTCATGCGCGATCGCCGCTCCAAAAATGAAGCCGCGGCTCTCGATCGCCACGATCTTTGTGACTCCCATCGCCTCGTAGCGCTCGGCGAAATAATTGGTCACGGTCGTGAAGAGCTTGCCATCTTGAAGTACCGGAGTGATGTCCTTGAACATGATTCCGGGTTTCGGGAAGTCGGGAACGTCACGGACAGTTTTGGCGACGCGTTCAGCAAGAGCGTTTTTCATTTGTTTTCCGGGGGAGATGCCTGGAGTTCAGACCAGGAAGAGAGTTCTTTCATGAATTTGTAGTTGGTCATGTCCAGCTGGACGGGCGTGACCGTGACCTGATCGCGGGCAATCGCGTTGCAGTCCGACCCTGGGATATCATCGAATCCGAGCTCAGAACCACCGATCCAATAATAGGGCTTATTGCGAGGATCAGCCTTTTCGGCGACCAGCTTTCCGTAATACCGACGGCCCAGTTTGGCGACCTCTAGAGGAGATTCGGCAGTCGCGGACGTCGGTACGTTCAAGTTCAAAAAGACACCGCGTGGCAATCCGCGGTGCAATACACCGTGGGCCAAGCGGGCCGCCAATGCAGCCGCGGCATCAAAATCGCGTCCCTTATAGCTCGCCAGGCTGACCGATATTGATGGAATGTCATTTAACGTGGCCTCAGCGGCACCGGCCACCGTACCACTGTAAATCACATCATCGCCCAGATTGGCGCCGTGGTTGATGCCTGACACACAAAGGGCAGGGCGCCCAGGAAGGAGTCGAGAGATCGCGACGTACACGCAGTCGGTAGGGGTGCCTGTCACCGCGAATCGCTGGGGGCCGTGCGAATGGATCCGCACCGGATGCCATAACGTGATTGCGTGGCTGACCGCCGATTGCTCGGTCGCTGGCGCGATGGTCCAGACATCGCCGATTGGGGCCAACGCCTTTTCGAGCGCGATAATCCCGTCGGCGTCGATACCGTCGTCGTTGGTAACGAGTATGATCGGTTTTTCCACCTTGCAGTCCTTTTCTGAGATTTGCCCGAGAGGGTTTAGACGGCGGCACTCTTATCATCCCCCCAACATAATGGAAATCTCGACACTGCTCTGTTAGTGGTGGCCCGACTTTTTGGGATTGGAAGTATGAATCAGCCGTCGTCAAACGTTCCCGAAGCGCTGCCCGTGGCGCCGTCCATGGCCATGTCACTTCGCGCGGGCGAGACTGCTCCTCGATCCGAGGGCGACGCTCCAACCCGTCGCATTGCGTATCTTTGTGGCATCACGCTGGTGATCGGCATCATTGCCGCCTTTGTCGCCATGTTGCTGGGCGCGTGCATTGTCGTCATCACCAATCTTGCGTTTTACGGGACGTGGTCCCTTGTTCCGCACGGCCCTGCCGATAACCAACTGGGTTTGTGGGTCATCGGTGTGCCCATTGTGGGGGCGCTCATCGTCGGCGCGATGGCGCGTTATGGTTCGGAAGCCATTCGCGGCCATGGCATTCCTGAGGCGATGGAACAGGTTTTGTTCAACGAGAGCAAAATTCCTGCTCGAGTGCTCTTTCTGAAACCTTTATCGGCCGTGGTTGCGATCGGCACGGGTGGACCCTTTGGTGCAGAAGGTCCCATCATTGCCACGGGAGGGGCCCTGGGTTCGCTCTTTGGCCAGTTTATCAATGTATCTGCTGCAGAACGAAAGACGCTGCTCGCCGCAGGCGCCGCAGCTGGTATGGCGGCGACATTTGGTACTCCTGTTGCGGCGGTCCTTTTGGCCATCGAGCTTCTCTTATTCGAGTATCGGGTGCGTTCGTTCGTTCCCGTCGTGTGTGCTTCGTTTGCGGCGACCGTTGTCCGCGTCGCTTTGCGTGGCACTGCGCCTGCGTTTGTCGTGCCGACTCTTGCTCCTGCAACAAGTCTGAGCCTGATTGCCTACGTGGCGGTTGGGGCCGTTGCCGGAGTGGCCGCTGTCCTGATCACAAAAGCAGTCTATGGCGTCGAAGATGCGTTCGAACGAATTCCAATCCATTGGATGTGGTGGCCAGCATTGGGGGCGATTCCCGTGGGAATCATGGGGGTTTTGTCTCCTCACACGCTCGGCGTGGGTTACGACAATATCGAAAACGCGGTTTCGGGTTCGTTGGCAGGCGAAGCGCTCTTGATCTTGTGTGTCTGCAAACTGATTTCTTGGCTGTTTTCGTTGGGGAGCGGAACTTCCGGCGGAACCCTCGCGCCCTTGTTCACGATCGGTGGTGGAGTTGGCGTAGGAACCGCGATGGTCATTTCGTCGGTGTTCCCGAACTTGCCCATGGACACAGGAATTGCGGCGCTGGTCGGGATGGCAGCCCTATTTGCCGCTGCATCACGTGCGCCGCTTACGTCGGTCATGTTTGCCTTCGAGGCCACACAACAACCCGCGGTGGTCTTACCGCTGATGGGCGGGTGCGGAGTGGCTTACTTTTTATCGTATGTTCTGATGAAGAATTCGATCATGACCGAGAAGATTGCCCGTCGTGGACGCGTGATTCCGTCGGAATACTCGGCCGACCACCTTGAACACGTGTTGGTATGCGATGTGGGTTTGAGAGATGTCGTCGTGATTCCGTCGGAACAGCGCATCAAAGAGGCGCAGCGTTGGGTGGTTTCTCAGCAAAAGATCGATCAACATTCGGCGTTTCCGGTTGTCGACGTCGACGGAAAGGTTATCGGGGTGCTTACCGGCCGAGAAATCTTGGCGGCCGAGAATCTCGACGCGCCGTTGGTATCCCTGGTGACGCAGGAGCCCATTATTATAAGGCCATCCATGAGTTTACGGGAGGCCGCCGACCTGATGGCGCACCTAAATGTGGGAAGGCTCCCGGTTCTCGAAGACGCTAAGTTGGTCGGCATCATCACGCGAAGCGACCTTGTGGGCGCCCATCGTTCACGGCTTCGGGCGAACAGGCACCGTTCGCGCGTACGAAATTGGAAGACCAAGGTTCCTGCAAGTTAGGTGCTGGTTCTAGAGCAATGAGGGGTTCTAATGTGGAGGATAATCATTGTGTTATTGGGCCTCGTGCTCACGACACCGGCTGTCTCGGTCGCGCAAAATGTCGCTGAACCGACGACTGAACACTTTTCATCGCATGGGCTCCAAAACACAGACGCATGGTTTCTCGGGGGAGAGTTCGTCGGCGCATTGGCACTTGGTTTTTTTGCGCCAGATTTTATCGTGAGTTCGCAGCCAAGCGATCTAACGTGCGCCGACGCCTGGTGTGAAACCAATGGATTTGATGACGCCCTGCGCGACGTTTTTGTAGCCGACGATGCTCAAGCAGCGGCAAGCGCCAGCCACGTCTTTGCGCTGGGACTTACGCCCGCGCTGGTGATGGGGTCGTTTGTGACCGGAGCTGCCTTGGCCGGTGATTGGACCTATGCGGTGCAAGACGTTGTTATCATGCTGGATGCATTCATGCTCTCAACGGGGCTAAACACCCTGGCAAAAGTGGGTGCCCGCCGTCAGCGACCGGGATTTCATTACGGGCGTCAAGACGAGTTGGAAACGGGGCTGGGCACCGACGAGTTTGTTTCCTTTTATTCAGGCGACACCACTTGGGCGTTTACCTTGGCCGCTTCAGGTACAACTCTGGCCTACTTAAGAGGCTACTGGTTTGCGCCTTACGTAGCTGCGGCTTCGGGGGCTTTTGCGTTGACGGGGGGCATCTTGAGGATGTCCGCAGACATGCATTGGGCCACGGATGTATTGGTGGGAGCGGCTGCTGGCGTAGTCGTCGGCGCTGGCCTCCCATTGCTCTTACACAGGCGAGAAACGACCCAGACCACGTTGAGCCTGAGCCCGTCTATTGGTGCCGAGCAGCAGTCGATCATCCTTCATGGGACGTGGTGATATTCGGAACGTCGAGTGACGCGGCTGCGCGTGGGAGTCTCAGCAACCAGCAAAAAAAAAACGACCTTGAAATGGTCGTCTTAAATCTTAGGTGAATCACAAAATGCGCCCGATAGGGATCGAACCTATGGCCTCAAGATTAGGAATCCTGCGCTCTATCCAACTGAGCTACGGGCGCTCGCGCGAAATCGATACTAGAAACCCTCAAGGCTGTCTAGCTTCAGAAGCTCGGACGAATTCGGTGTCGAGTGTTTGACTTCGTTCGTGAGAGTGTCTATTTCGACTGATTTTCTATGATTAACATTTTTTTGTTATGGTTTAGTGAGTTTCCTTGGGAGCCCGCATGAAGAAATTAGCGTTTGTTCTGCTTTTGTTGGTTGGCGCGTCGTGTGGCGATGATTCTGTGGAATCAGAGTTTGGGGTGCCGCTAGATGAAGACGGCAAAAATTCGCTTCTTCAAACAGGTTTCGAAGACTCGTCAGACAAGAATGACGCCGCTCTCGGTCGTCTGGGGCTTTCTTCGTCGGTGGGGTCAGACACTGCCGTGTGGGAAGTTCGAAACCAATGGTTCGACACCCAAACCGATGATGCCAAAAAAGCAGGCCTGGCCTGGGATGAAAACTCAGGTCTGGATTGGGAGCAGAAGTTCAATGCGTGGGTTGATTCGCTGGAGTCGACTCCCCGTGCGAATAATAATTACGGCAACACGTACAAGATCGTGACTCCATGGGGCACCAAGCTTGACGCTCCCGCGCTTGAGTGCGCCGAGTCCGCGATGTTCCTGCGCGTGACGTTTGCATCATGGTACGGGCTGCCGTTTTTCATGGAAGCCATCGACGGGAAGGGTAAACGGGTTTTCTTCGGACACTTTGGTGTTCGTACCGAAGCCGGAATTTACCCAACGATGCCGTCCTTTAAGACTCGCTACCCAGACTACTCAGATAAAGCCGCACTTGTGACGGGGGGCGGCGAATGGCCAAGCGACCCTAACCTTGCAAAGCGTACTCTGGCTGGCGGCCGCGACGACCTGCAACCCATGATCGGCGAGGGCGCACACGCAGGCGCTTATTTTGATAAGTTGTTCTTGAACAAACGCGTGGGTTACTATCTGTTGATTCATTTGGCTTTTTTAGGTTCGGCGAATATGGCCGACCCCGCCAACACCTACAACATCACTCCCGAGTCGATTGAGCCGGGCGATGTGCTGGTGGAGCGTTGGCAACGGTCGGGAATCGGGCATGTTCTGATGGTGATGAACGTCCTGAAAGTTGGCGAGCAGATCCTCGACGAGGTCACTGTGCCGGTGCTTGAGGCGGAACTCGCTTCGGGGTCGATGCCACGTCGCCAACCCGTGTGGGATAATCCGAATGGGAGCAAACGATACTTTACCACGGAAGAAACTGGCGGCGGCGAATATGTGGATTTCGGTGGCGGAATCAAACGTTGGCGCACGCCAATCATCAAGTCTGGTCGATGGGCTGCAGCAGTTCTTGACGCCGACCTGGAAGACTTCATTCCAACCACTCAAAAACTCAAGCTTTCCCAGCGTCCTGAGCGTTTCAAACTGATTTTGAAGACGCTTACCAACACGCAGAAACTCGGCTCGCTCGGCGAAATCATTGAAGCCAAGCGCATGCATTTGCGAGAGTACCCTTCGAGTTGTTCAGCGCGTATCAATCGCGAAAAGGCGTTTGACGATCTCTATCTGGTTGGCGAGAGCATGGGCTTGAGCAAGGAAGACATCGACCGCGATTACCGCTCGCTTGAGGACTACGTATTCGCCGAATTGGAGTATGAAAAGTCGAAGACCTGTTGTTGGAATTCCAGCACCGCAGGGATGTTCGACATCGTCATGCAGTACAACGAGTCGCTACAAAACGATCCCAATGCTATCGAATGTCCCGCAATTGCCGTATTCAAGGCTGAAGGGGCGGGGGACGGCTATGATCAGTTTCGCGCTTTCGCAATTCTGAACGGTCGTGGCGATGAATGGGTTGCCTGGCGCGCCGATGAAACCTGCCCGCAGGCCAACACAACCGCCGATGTCGAAGCCGAACATGCCTGGACCGATTTCTGTGACATCCGAGATAGATTTGTCGTTGATACTCCGTAATTTTCTTCTTGTTCTTCTCTTCCAGAGTGTCGCGTTTTCTGCGGCAGCTGAGACTCCGGAACTCAAGAATACATCACCAATTTTCCTTGGATCAGAAGCCCTGCTGTCGGCTGGGCTTGTGGTCGGCGGTCGGCTCTCGGTTGGGGGCCCTTCCGAGACCTGTGGTTGGTGCGAAACGAACGCCTTCGACCGGGCGATTCGAGACGTCCTTGTCGTTGAGTCAGCCTCGAAAGAGATCGGCTACATCAGCCATGGCGTGTCGCTCGGGGCGATCCCTATCATTGGCCTTTGGGGAGTTATCGCGCCGGCGTTGGCCGAGGATCACTCCGACCATGCGCTCGAAAATACTGCGATTATTCTGAATTCTTTCTTGTTGACCACGGCCATAGCCGAAGTCGCCAAAGGGGCGTTCGACCGCGAACGTCCTGGGGTTCACTATGGCAGGGCGTCAGAGACTGAAGCCGGTGATTTTCCATCCGAGCGCAATCGGTCATTTTTCTCGGCCGATACCGCATGGGCGTTCTCGCTGGCAGCATCGGCTTCGACCGTGGCTCACCTCAGAAATTATGATAATGCCACGCTCGTCACCATCCTGACCGGTTCGCTCGCGGCCGTTGCGGGCGTGATGCGAACGATGGCCGACATGCATTGGCCCACCGACGTGCTCACAGGCGCCGCCGTGGGTACCACTGTCGGCATTTTGGTCCCCCTTCTGCTGCATGGCCGTGAAAAATCGCCCGATATTTCTGTGATGCCGTCATCAAACGGTGCGATGGTTCAGTGGGTCTTTTTTCTCGATTAGTTAAAATGAACAGAATTTATCTCGATTGGAACGCCACTGCTCCCATGTTGCCGTCGGTTCGCAGTGCTGTATCTGCAGCCATGGATGGCGTGTTTGGCAACGCCTCAAGCGTCCATCAGGAAGGGCAGGCGGCTCGCACCCAAGTCGAACGAACTCGGCGTGCGGTCGCGAAGGCGCTGAATGGGCCCGCTCAGTCCGTGATCCTGACGAGTGGGGCGACCGAATCCAATAATCTTGTGATTCGGGATTTTGCCCACCGAAACCCCGGAGCGACCCTGCATTTCACGGCCGTCGAGCACCCCTCGGTGGTGGAGGTCGCCGGGGAATTGCAGACGGGTGGTTACGCGGTGAAGCGAATTCCCGTCGATGCTTCTGGGCAACTGGATCTCGCGTTTCTGGAACGCGTCGAACCCGGTGACTTGGTGAGTGTGATGTGGGCCAATAACGAGATGGGCAACATCTATCCCATCGCCGACATTGCCGCCGAGGTTCACGAGCGGAAGGCCTTGCTGCATGTTGATGCCACGCAGGCTTTAGGACGAATTCCCGTGGACTTTGGGGCTGTCAAAGCGGACTTCATGTCGCTCTCATTTCATAAGATGGGCGGGCCCAAAGGAATCGGCGCTCTCTTGATCCGCGAGGGCAGGAAAGTCGAAGCGATTTTGGCCGGTGGGCATCAAGAACGAGGTCGGCGTCCAGGCACTGAGAACGTTCCAGCAGCGGCGGGGCTTGAAGCCGCCATGCGTGAGTTGACGGATCACGGCGCACTTTGGACTGAACGGCTTCGGGCTTCCCATGAACTGATGATGGCTCGCCTGATTAAAATCGATGGTTTGACGTTGCGCGGGAATGCTCACGGCCCCCAAGCGTTGCCTAATACGTTGAACTTCGCGGTCGAAGGCGTGGACGGAGAGAATTTGCTGCTCGCGCTTGACCTCGATGGCGTGGCGCTTTCGAGCGGCTCGGCGTGCACCGCCGGGTCCCTTGAGCCTAGCCATGTGATTCTGGCCATGGGTTTCGAACCGAAGAAGGCCCGTGAGTCGGTCAGAATCTCTTTTGGACCGACAACGACCGAAGAAGATCTCATCGATGCGGCCGACCGAATCGAGCGGACCGTTGACCGGCTGCGCCGAATTTGAGAAACGTGCCGCCCTGAATGGGCGAGGTGGACATGAGTACGACCCTAGATATGCCAGATGTGACCGGCCGAATCGTGATTGCGATGAGCGGCGGTGTTGATTCGTCCGTGGCAGCAGCCCTGCTGGCCGAAGAAGGCCATGATGCCGTTGGTATCAGCATGCGCCTCTATTCCACGCCTCAGGAGGATTATTCGAAGAGTTGTTGCTCGCCGGACGACCTGTTTGATGCACGGATTGTGGCAAGTCGCCTTGGGATCCCGTTCTATGTCGCCAATTACGAAGAGCAATTCAAAGAAGTGGTCATCGACTATTTTGTCGACGAATACGCACGCGGCCGCACTCCAAACCCGTGCGTGATGTGCAATAACCACCTTAAATTCGACATCCTTTTGTCTCGCTCGCTTGCGTTGGGTTCGGAATATCTGGCCACAGGACATTTTGCCCGCATCGACCGTTCTGGTGAGTTTCCTGTGCTTCGCACAGGACTCGATGCCAACAAGGACCAGAGCTATTTCCTCTTCGGATTGCCGCGTGAGGCTCTCGGTCGGATTCTTTTTCCTCTTGGAGAAATGACCAAAGAAGACGTGCGTGTTCATGCACGTCGACTTGAGCTGGAAACGGCGGACAAGAAAGAAAGTCAGGAAATCTGCTTCGTGGCTGGCGGCAACTACAAGAAATTCGTCCAAGAACGGCTCGACAAACAAGGCACGCGTCCAGGACATCTTGTCCTGGAAGACGGCACCATCGTGGGCAAACACGATGGCATTCATCAGTTCACGATCGGACAACGACGAGGAATCGGCATCGCGTCGGAAGAACCGCTTTTTGTGAAAGCGATCCGCGTTGATGAGGGCAATGTCGTTGTTGGAACGAAGAGCGAGTTGTTTTCAAAGGGCCTCGTTGCAAAGCGCTGCAATTGGCTTTCTTTCGAGCATCCACCGAGCACGTTCGAGTGCGAAGTTCGGATTCGTTATCGAGCGAAACTGGTGGCAGCATCGGTCACGGTCGGAAAAGACTCGGGCACGGTGTCAGTCGAATTCGCCGAGCCACAACGCGCGGTTACGCCGGGGCAAGCGGTGGTTTTCTACCGTGGTGACGAGGTGCTTGGTGGCGGCTACATCGAGGAGTCGCGGTCGTGATTCATGATGTTGCCCACCGCGAGGATCTCGCATCGCTTGAAGAGACCATTGGGTACTCCTTCAAAAATCGTTCGTTTTTGGTGGATGCGCTGACGCATCCCTCCTTCGTGAACGAGGACGCCGACACATGTGTCGACAATCAACGAATGGAGTTTCTTGGCGACTCCGTGCTTGGTCTGGTGGTCGCCGAAAAGCTCTTCCTCAGGTTTCCCGACGCCGCTGAGGGCAAAATGAGCAGCGGTCTGGCTCAGATCGTTTGCGAGTCCGCCTTGGCAGACGTTGCCCGTGCGATCCGATTGGGAACCTACATTCGCATGGGCCGCGGGGAAGCTCTTTCGGGCGGTCGTGATCGCGCTTCCGTGTTGGCGGACGGCTACGAAGCCTTGCTCGCCGCGGTGTTTTTGGACCGTGGATTGGACGAGGTCAGCGCGCTCGTGGAGCGCCTCCACGGTGAGGCCATGGATGCTTGTCAGCCCGCACATGCCTCGCAGGATTTTAAAAGCCAGTTGCAGAAACTGGTTCAGAGTGCGAAATGCGCTCCACCCGCGTATCGTATTGTCGACGAAACCGGGCCAGCACATCAAAAATTATTTGTGGCCGAAGTGGTCATCGATGGTAACGGCATGGCACGCGGACAGGGTCGCTCCAAAAAGGAGGCCGAACAGTCCGCAGCCGAGGCCGCACTGATCGAGTATTCGCAATCCCCGGATTAGGGCCCAGGAGGCACTATGTTTGGTCTTGGAACTCCAGAACTGTTAATCATTCTCGTGATCGTGATCATGTTTTTTGGTGTCGGCAAACTTCCGATGGTTGCAAAACAACTCGGAGGCGGCGTGCGAAGTTTTCAAAAGTCATTGCGCGGCGATGACGAGGACGAAGATGAGGACGACAAAGAGAAGAAGTCCTCTTCAGAAAAAGCAGACGACAAAGACTAGTTCACCGCAAAGGAGCGACGCATGATTCGCAGTATGACCGGTTATGGGGCGGCGCAACTCAATTTGGACGGCTGGTCCCTGACTGTGGAATGCCGCAGTGTGAATCAGAAAGCCCTTGAGATTAAGACCTATTTCCCCCGCGGCCTTTCGGCCCTTGAGCCGGCCATTCAGGGGAATGTCAAAAGCGTCATCAGCCGCGGTCGAGTGGACGTTCGCGTCGATCTGCAGCGTGCATCGTCGAGCGATAGCGCCGTGGTGAACGCCGAGCGATTTGCCGCCGTTGCCGACCAACTTAAGGCGCTCGCGACCGAACTTCACCTTTCTCCGCCCAGCGTCTCCGACGTGTTGTCGTTCAGAGATGTACTTGCCGCGACGGATTCTGCGGTTGATATCGACATCGAGCCCGTCAAAAATACAGTGATTGAGGCTTTGGACCAGCTGGTTGCCGCTCGCGAAGAGGAAGGCACCAAATTGGCCACGACGATGCGTTCTTTGGTGGCGTCTGTGCAAGACGAGGTCGGCATCGTGGAGCGCACGGTGCCCGAAGTTGTGGACGATTTCCGCAGCCGTTTAGAGACCCGAGTCCAAGATGCGTTCGCGAAGTTTGGGGTCTCCGAGATCGACGAACAGCGCTTGATTCAGGAAGTCGTGATTTACGCGGATCGCAGCGATATCGCAGAGGAAGTTCAGCGAACACGCTCGCATCTGCAGAAACTTCTCGATTTGCTAGAATCCGCTTCGGATGAGCCCTGCGGGAAACGCATGGATTTCTACCTCCAAGAACTTTTTCGTGAAGCCAATACCATGGGTTCGAAGAGTTCGGCGGTTGTTCTCACCGACTCGGTCGTACGAATTAAAGCCGCAATTGAACAAATGCGCGAACAGGCCGCAAACATCGAGTAGCATCTTGAGAGAAGGCATTTTATTTATCGTGTGTGGGCCCTCTGGCGTTGGGAAAACCACGCTCTGTGGGCATCTGCTCGATGCGCATCCGACCCTCAAATTGAGTGTGAGTTACACAACTCGATCGCCTCGCGGCAGCGAGAAAGACGGTGTGGCATATCATTTTGTGACCGTAGCCGACTTTAAGTCGATGGCGGATTCGGATGCCTTCGCCGAATCGGCCGAAGTTCACGGAAATCATTATGGTACGAGCGTCGAAGTGATTCAGGCGGCCTGGGAGGGCGGTCATGACGTACTTTTTGACATCGACTATCAAGGCGCCCTGCAGCTGAAAGCCCGTTTTGGTGATCGTGCGGTGTCGACTCTGATTGTGCCTCCCTCGATGACAGAGCTCGAAAACCGCTTGCGCGGGCGTAATACCGATGGCGAGTCAGTGGTGCAACGTCGCTTGGCCGCAGCACGACACGAGCTCGAGCAGTTTCCGAAGTTCGATTATCTGATTGTCAATGATGACCTTGAGTCGGCAAAATCGGCTCTGGATGCGATCTATGAGGCCTCAAGATACCGGACAGTGATTCAGTCGAGCCGAGTGCGTTCACTCGTTTCTTCCTGATTTATTGCCGACACCGAAGGGCGTGGTTACGATGCCTACTGGGCTCGGAGTGCCACCTCCCGGGAGTATTTAAGGGCAAATTAATTGTTGAAGCGGGGTGTGGCACCCAATCGGTAGGTCATGGACGCAGCTGAAAAAGAAATTAGAAAACGGGTCGACGAAATCCTCGAAAAAGTTGAGGCGTATCAGCCCAATGTGAATCGCGACCTCATCATTCGTGCATTCGACTTTGGCATGATGATGCACGAAGGGCAGAAGCGTAAAAGCGGCGAGCCCTACATGTCGCACCCTGTCGAAGTGATGGATATCATTGCTGAACTTCGACTCGACTCCTCGTCGCTCGCGGCGGGTCTTCTGCACGATGTTGTCGAAGACACCCAAACGACGGTTGATGAACTCAAAGACCTTTTTGGTGAGGACGTCGCGTTTCTGGTCGACGGAGTCACCAAGCTTTCAAAACTCTCGTTTAATACGCGTGAAGAAGCTCAGGCTCAGAACTTCCGCAAAATGATCATCGCGATGTCGCGTGACCTGCGTGTGATCGTCCTCAAGCTCGCCGACCGCCTGCATAACATGCGGACGATGAAACATATGCCGCCGCATAAGGCTGAGCGTATCTCGCAAGAGACGGTCGACATCTATGCGCCGATCGCGCATCGACTCGGTATCAGCTGGATCAAGACCGAACTTGAGGACCTGAGCTTTCGCTACCTCTATCCCGAGGCGTATTTCGACATTTCGGACCAAGTCTCCAAGAAGAAGCGCGAACGCGAGAGTTTCATCCGCGAGGTGATCAAGATCTTGGAAGAACTGACCGAAGAAAATGACGTCAACGCCGAGATCAACGGTCGACCCAAAAATTTCTGGTCGATCTACCGGAAGATGCAGAAGCAGCAGATCGAGTTCGATCAGGTCTACGACGTGCTGGCATTCCGCATCATCGTGGACGAGAAATATCAGTGCTACGAAGCGCTCGGTTTGGTGCATAACCTGTGGAAGCCGATCCCTGGCCGTTTTAAAGATTATATCGCGATTCCAAAACCCAACGGGTATCAGTCGCTGCACACTTCGGTGATTGGGCCTCAGCAGGAACGAATCGAGATTCAGATTCGTACCGACGGCATGCATCGTGTGGCCGAGGAAGGCATCGCGGCGCATTGGCTCTACAAAGAAGGCAAAGCGGTTCCGGATCAAGACGATCAGGCCTTCGCCTGGCTTCATCAGCTGATGGAAGAACATCAGGACGCCGACGACCCTCATGAATTCTTGGATGCGGTCAAAATCGACCTTTTCCATGACGAGGTCTACGTCTTCACGCCGCGAGGCGACGTCAAAGGTATTCCTGCCGGCGCAACGTGCATCGACTTCGCGTTCGCGATTCATACCGAGGTTGGACAGCACTGTGTCGGCGCCAAGGTGAACGGCCAAATTGTGCCGCTTCGCCACGTTCTGCACACCGGTGATATTTGCGAAATCCTGACCAATCCGAATCAGAAACCCAACAAGGATTGGCTCTCGTTCGTGATCACCGGTCGAGCGCGCACCAAAATTCGTAACGCCGTTCGGGAAGAACAGCGCGAGCGTAGTCGGGAGCTGGGTCGGGAAGTTTTGGACCGCGAACTCAAGCGTTTTGGAACCAATATCCGAGAGGTCGAGCGCAACGGCAAATTGATGGACGCCACGCTCAAGTCTAAATTCCACAACATCGATGAGATGCTGGCGGATGTGGGCTACGGCAAGACCGCGCCCGAGACGATCCTCACGAAACTCTTCCCGCAGGAACCTGCCGAGAAGAAAGAAAGTCGGTTGGACCAGATCATCAACCGGTTCACTGGACGAGGCAAAGGCAAGGGCGTCATCATCGATGGGATCGAAGACATCATGGTTACGTACGCCAAATGCTGTAATCCCGTTCCGGGCGACGACGTCGTTGGTTTCATCACACGCGGTCGAGGACTCTCGGTTCATCGTCGCGATTGCGACAAGATTGCTCACCTTGAGAAAGAACGAACGCTGCCCGTGTCCTGGGCTACCCGTGACGTGAAAGACAAAGACAGCGGGCGGCACGCCGTCAACGTACGCGTCTTCTGCACGGATAAACCCGGATTGCTCGCCAATATTTCTCAGTCGTTTTCGGATTCGGGGGTCAACATCGCTCAGGCCCACTGCTTAACGACCGAAGACCAACGCGCCGTGAACACGTTTGAAGTGATGGTGCAGGACCTCGACCAATTGCAGGAAGCGATGAAGAAGATTCGTCGTATCAAGGGCGTGTATCGAGTCGAGCGCGCCTGAGCTGAGCTCCAAGGTCATGATGTTGCAGACATTTGTTGACACGTTTCTTGATTACCTGCGCGTTGAGCGCGGGGCGAGTCAGCAAACACTGCGGGCCTACACGAGCGATCTGGGTCAATTCATCACCTACCTTGAAGACGCCGAGTTTGTTGGAGAACACCCGCGTGACATCAAGCTGATGCATTTTCGTGGCTTCATCGCTGAGCGTTTCGAAGAAAACTCTTCGGCCTCGATCGCCCGCAAAATATCTGCCCTTCGCTCCATGTGGAAATTCCTGGTGCGACGTCGCTACATCGACGACAACCCGGCCGAACTTCTGAGCACGCCCAAAGTTTCCCAACCTCTGCGGAATTATCTGACCGTCGATGAGGTGTTCCATCTACTCGAGGGTCATCAAGCCGATGGAGTGCTTGGCCTCCGGGATATGGCCATGTGGGAAATAGCATACGGAAGCGGCGTGCGGGTCTCTGAGCTGGTTGGGCTGAATTTAACGAGCCTGGATCTGGCGGAAGGTTGGATTCGAGTCATCGGTAAAGGGGATAAGGAGCGCATGGTCCCCCTTGGCAGAAAGGCTGTTAAGGCGCTCGGACCCTACTTGTCGCGACGCTCAGAGCTTGTAAGCCAGAGCAGCGACGACCCGGCGCTCTTCCTGAATTTTCGAGGCGGCAGATTGACTTCAAGAAGTGTTCAGCGACTCCTCGATCAGCACTTATTGCGCGCCGGGCTCGACACCAGCATCACTCCACACGGATTGAGGCATAGTTTTGCGACCCATTTGTTGGACGCCGGGGCCGACCTGCGTGGAATTCAAGAAATGATGGGACACTCAAGCCTTTCCACGACTCAGCGCTATACTCATGTTTCGGTCGATCGATTGATGCAGGTCTACGATGAGACCCATCCTCGAGCCAAAAAGAAGAAAGAGGAGCCTCAATCATGACAACGATACTCAGCGTACGACGTGATCGACATGTGGTCTTGGCCGGCGATGGACAGGTGACTTTCGGCGAGCGAGTCGTGTTGAAATCGACCGCAACGAAAGTCAGACGCATTCATGCCGGCAGCGTTATATGCGGATTTGCGGGATCTACCGCCGACGCGATGACGCTTTTTGAAGCGCTGGAAGGCAAACTCGAAAAACATAACGGTCAACTGATGCGGGCCGCAGTGGAGCTGGCCAAGGACTGGCGGACGGATCGCACACTCCGAAAACTAGAAGCCGTCTTGATCGCAGCCGATGAGACTCGGACCTTTCTGATTTCTGGTAACGGCGACGTGATCGAGCCCGAAGAGGGCGTGATCGCCATCGGGAGCGGCGGGGATTTTGCTCTGGCGGCGGCTCGCGCTCTGATGAGAAACACGGATTACGACGCACGTAAGATTGCCGAAAAGGCGATGGCGATCGCGGCGGAAATGTGTGTCTTCACCAATGATATTGTCACCTTCGAAGAAATCGAGAGGCCGTAAATGCCATTTGATAATCCGCAGATTCCTTTGACCCCGCGTGCGGTCGTTGAGCATCTTGATGGCTACATCATTGGTCAAAACGCAGCCAAACGCGCTGTCGCAATCGCGTTGCGTAATCGATGGCGACGCACCCAAGTTCCCGATGAATTGCGTGACGAGATCGCGCCTAAAAACATCCTGATGATCGGGCCCACTGGCGTTGGAAAAACCGAAATCGCCCGCCGACTTGCCAAGCTCGCAGGCGCTCCGTTCGTGAAAGTCGAAGCCTCGAAATTCACTGAAGTTGGCTACGTCGGTCGCGACGTTGAATCCATGGTGCGTGACCTGGTCGAAATCTCGATCGATTTGGTGAAGGCACAGGCTGAGGCCAAACTCGAACCGCGGATTCGCGACGTCGTGGAGCGGCGTATACTCGAGTTGCTCGATCTGCCTTCGAACGGAGAACGACGCGCCTTGGACGGCAGCGACGACGAGCGTGCAACCTATGTTGTGGGTCATGACGGCAGTGTTCATGCCGAGAATTTACGCGGCAAGTCACACGTACAACGGCTTCGACTCGGTGAGTACGACGATGAACTGGTTGAGCTTGAACTCAGCGAAACCACCTCTCAGCCATGGTCGCCCTCACCCGATGCAAGTCCGGAAATGGCGACCATTTTTGAGTCGATGTTTCCTCGTCGGCGCAAAAAGAAAAAAATGCGCGTTCGGGACGGATATCGAGCCCTCATGCGCGAAGAGGCCGGCCGCTTCATCGATAATGACAAGGTTGTCGAAGTGGCGATCGAACGCGCGCAAGAGATGGGAATCATCTTTATCGATGAGATCGACAAAGTCGCGGGCGGCGGGCGGACAGAGGGGCCAGATGTCTCTCGGGAAGGCGTGCAGCGCGACCTTCTTCCGATCGTGGAAGGCTCAACCGTCAGCACACGCCACGGAATGGTGCGAACCGACCATATGCTCTTCATCGCCGCCGGTGCGTTCCACGTCAGCAAACCCTCAGATTTGATTCCAGAGCTGCAGGGGCGTTTTCCGATTCGAGTCGAATTGGAACGCTTGGGGGAAACCGAACTTCGTCGCGTCTTGGTGGAGCCGGCAAATGCGTTGACTCGACAGTATGCCGAACTCATGGCGACCGAGGGTGTGGACGTGATTTTTGAAGGGGACGGGCTTGATGCCATCGCGAATATCGCGAACCATATCAACGACACCGTCGAGAATATCGGGGCACGCCGACTCCATACGGTGATGGAGCGTGTTTTCGAAGATCTTTCGTTCGAGGCACCCGAACGCGGCGGCCATGTGGTACATATTACCGCTGAATACGTACACAGTCGTCTCGACGATATTCTGAAAGACGACGATATTGCGCGATACATCCTTTAGACTTCGAGCGAGCAGAACATGACTTCGACGCAGGAATTATTTGAACTCGGTAACGCCCACAACTCGCCATCATACGGGCCATCCGATGCGATCATGGAGCGGGGGCAGGGCGTCACTCTCTATGACCGAGACGGCAATGCGTACCTTGATTTTCTGGCGGGAATCGCTGTGAATTGCCTCGGGCATGCGCATCCCGACTTGGTGAAAGCGCTTCAAGACCAGGCCGCGACCCTGCTGCATGTCTCAAACATGTTCTACACAGAAGTCCAGATTCGCCTCATGGAGCGCCTGACGTCGCTCTCCTTCGCCGACCGAGTGTTTCTTTGCAATTCGGGGGCAGAGTCCGTCGAAGCTGCATTCAAACTAGCGCGCAGGTTCCAAAGCACCGTGGTGGGCAAGCCGAATAAGACGAATATCATTTCCATGAATTCCTCGTTTCATGGCCGAACACTCGCGGCAATTACAGCGACCGGACAGCCAAAATACCATAAGGGTTTTGAGCCTCTGGTTCCGGGCTTTTTCTACGCCGATTTCAACGATCTTGAGAGTGTCCGCAAGCTCGTGGACCAAGACACCGCAGCCATTATCGTCGAACCCATTCAAGGTGAAGGCGGTGTCCGGCCTGCGACTCCTGAGTTCCTTCAGGGACTCCGAGACCTTTGCGATTCCGTGGGAGCTTTGCTGATTTTCGACGAAGTTCAGACAGGAATTGGTCGAACGGGCACTCTTTTCGCCTACCAAGGGTACGGCGTCGAACCCGATATCATCACGCTTGCGAAGGGCCTAGGCGGTGGGGTTCCGATTGGTGCGATGATGGCGACAAATCGCGTGTTTGAAGGATTTGTGAAAGGCAGCCATGCCAGCACGTTCGGTGGCAATCCTTTGGCCTGCAGAGCAGCGCTCACGGTCCTTGACGTGATTGAACGTGACGGGCTTCTCGAGAACGTGAATCAGCGTGGAGAGCAACTGATGAGCGCGCTGCGCGAATTGGCGGCCGATCATCCGACCATCATTGACGTACGTGGCCGTGGATTGATGATTGGCGTGGAATGCTTGGACACCCACGCTGCAGAAATCGTGAATGCCTGCCGTGACCAAGGCCTTCTGGTCAACGTTGCTGGCGGTGCGACCGTTCGTTTTGTTCCGCCGCTTATCGTCACTGCCCAAGACGTGGAATCCGCAGTTTCGCGCGTGAAACAAGCACTTGAAGAGTGGACGTCGAAACAGGCTGCCTGAGCCGGACTCGCTTGTCAGAAGGCGGGTTCCGCGGTAGGTTGGCTGAGAAAAGTTACCCGTTTTATCGCTCAGATTTATGAACAGACTCACCCTTCTAGGGATTTGTCTTTCTTACCCGTCCCAATGGTGTCGCGTTGCTCGATGACTCGCTGATGCTCGTACAAAAACAGGACGTGGACTATCGCACTCTTAATGGGTCGCCGAGTCCCGAAGAGTTTTTCCTGCTGTCCCGCGTCAAGGGATCTGTAACGGTGGGACAGGTGTGTTCGGTTTCGGGACTTGGACGCGAAAAGACCATCGCTGCTTTAGAGCGCCTGATTGAATACGGCCTGCTGGTGCGTGCAGACGCGAACGAATCCGAGGCACGTCCGGCGTCTCCAAAATCGAGCCCGTCCATCGCACCTGTGGCGCCCGCACCTGTGGCGCCCGCACCTGTGGCGCCCGCACCTGTGGCGCCCGCAC
>Ga0100385_1000276_pt1 | contig 67456 bp, 62 predicted proteins | sample CryGeymeta201509_FD_81543 | JGI IMG/M metagenome (GOLD analysis project Ga0100385, IMG submission 81543) | Groundwater microbial communities from Crystal Geyser aquifers in Utah, USA - Crystal Geyser metaG 2015-09 | ecosystem: Environmental > Aquatic > Deep subsurface > Groundwater | place: USA... | reverse complement strand
TTTTTTACGAACCTTGCGCTCATCCTGATGTGCGGGGTTACGCTTTATCCAGTGCTCTGGGTCGTCAAAATGGCGTTGAGCCCGAGCCAGGGTTTTGCGATGTCGCCAAACCCGACTTGCGACCGGTCCGCCAGGCTCCAGCTTTGCAACTGGTCCGCCAGGCTCCAGCTTTGCGACTGGTCCGCCAGGCCGCTAACTGCTCACAGCTCACAGCTCACAGCTCACAGCTCACTGCTCATTGTTCGCCGTTGTTTGACCCCGCGCCCGAGTCAGCTACTCTGCTGAAAACGACCAGAGGGTTTCATGCGTAAATTGATGATATTGGCACTGTTCGGACTTGTAGCTTGTGGAGACGACTCCAAGCCAAACACGGTGTTCAACCCCACGAATAACGCGACAAACAACGCGACAAATAACCCCACGACCAATAACGCGACCAATAACGCGACCAATAACGCGACAAACAACCCCACCAATAACGCGACAAACAACGCGACCAATAACGCCACCAATAACGCCACCAATAACGCGACCAATAACGCCACCAACCAGCCCGCATGCCTGCCATCGCGTAGCGCGTTCCCGAGCGCGCTCCCCTTCATCGAAGAAGGCTGCCAGTCCTGCCACGGAGCGGTACCAAGTTTTGGCGCACCGATGCCGCTACTGGATTACGACGCGATGGTCGCCGGAACAGAAGGCGAGCGAATCGTCGATAAAATGGTGACTCGGCTGGCCAACAAGACGATGCCTCCGGCCAATGCACCGCAGCTTACGCATCAGGGGCTCGACACGTTGGTGGAATGGGCATCATGCGGCAACGTACACCCAGACCACAGCATTGGTCTGAACGCGAACCGCCCTGTCCTCACCGCACCAGCGCAGGCCCCCAACCTTCCCTTCTTTGACGTGACGCCCACCGAATTTGCTTTGGGACAAAACGAACTCGACCGCTACGAGTGTTTTGTCGTGCGGGCGCCCATCAACGAAAAGCGCATCATTCGACGCATCGAACCCGTGATCGACGACGCCCGAGTCGTCCATCATTTCCTCGTAAAATTGGACCACTCCAACCCTAGCGAAACGCATTTCTCGTGCGCAGGATTCCCGCCAGGCGACTCGTTCGCTTACGTTTGGGGTCCAGGCCAAGCTCCGCTTGAGTTCCCCGCGGGCGGAATCCCCATGGATGCTGGAGACGCGTTTGTGTTGCAGATCCACTATAATAACGGCGCCGGCGCAGCAGGAGTCCGTGATTCCAGTGGTTTCCGCGTGTACCACGACGCCCCCGGCGGTCCCGAATACGCGCTGGCCGAAATTGGACCGAGCGTCTTTTTCTCGAGCATTCCCGCGGGTGCCACGCGTTCGGCCGAAACCACATGCTCGGTCAACTCAGACGTCTCACTTTTTGCCACCTGGCCGCATATGCACGAAATCGGCTCGGCATTTGACCAAAGCGTCACCCGCACGGGAACCAACGCACTCGAGAGCATCGTTGCACTGACGGGTTGGGCTTTTGAGGCTCAACTCATCTATGACACCCCTATGAATTTGAATGTTGGCGACCAAATCAAGACCGGCTGCACCTGGGATAACTACAAGAACTTCACGGTGACCGGCGGGCTCGGGTCCGCCGACGAGATGTGTTTCAGCTTCATGTACGTCACCCCAGCCATCGAAGGGTTCTGCAATTGAGCGAGTGGTTTCTCTACGTTGTCCAGTGCGCTGATAAGTCGCTCTACACCGGCATCACAACCGATGTGGAACGGCGAGTGAAAGAGCATAACCAGAGCCCACGAGGAGCGCGCTACACGAAGACTCGGCGCCCCGTGGAGCTTGTGTGCACTTGGCCGCACGAATCCCGCTCCGAGGCATCCAGCGCGGAATACGCTTTCAAAGCATTGTCGCGGCAGAGCAAACTTCAGCGAATCGCCTTAAGCTCGACGCCGCCAGAAAACGAAACCGACGAGTAGGAGCGCAAGCCAAGAGCCGCCACCACCTGCGGCCGAACACCCCGACTTGGTTTTTTCTGCCACCTTCAAAGGCGGGATGGCTTCCACGACAGGTTCAACAGCCGGCTTAACCTCAACCTTTTGCAGGTCAGGTTTCAGGCCAAGGACGGGCTCGCGAATCAGCGATTCGAGGCTCTGTGCGGGCTTTTCAACCGCCCCACCCCGCGTATTCGCACTCGGTGCAAACGCGGTTCCCGAAGTCACGCTCGCCGGCGCCACCGACGTCCCAAATTCACGACGAAGATGAAAGGCGACAGACTTCGACTCTGCATCTGTCAAAGGAGCGTCAAGATTCGCATCGTCAGGATTCTTGCCCACAGCCTCCAACGCCTTTCGACGAAGCTCCAAGACCAACACATCACGAATTTTGGTCATCGCCGAGGGATCGGGTGGGCCGCCCCATCTGCCATGTTCAGGCTCTTCGCACTCGACCTTACCTTCCCAGCCATGGCGCATCGCATAACGGCCCTGAAACTGGTTGAACTGCGACGGCGTGGCCCCCTTTTCGATTCCGATCGATGCCGTAGGCGCTGAAATCACGTTCCTGGATTGAAACGCGGGCTCACGGCCTCCGACAATTGGGTCCGCTTTCTTGAAAATCAGGTCCGCGCCCACCGAATCCGGCGAGTAGCGGGCATGCAGCCGAGTCAACGTCCAACGGCTCAAGGCGCTTTGGTTATCCAAATTCAAGGCGTCGGCTCCCAGGGTTTTCATGTCGGCCATATCCAAAGTTGCACCGCCCACAGCGCCCGTCGGGCAAGGGTCACAGCTGGTGGCCTGCCAAGCGTATTCGGTGACGACGGCCTTCGGGTTCTCTTCGATGGTGCGGCTGAAAAGCGCCTCGTAGAAATTGCCAAAATCATCCCGAACTTGGTCGGCCACGTCGATATTGGTCGGGATCGTGACGTTTGGAAGGTTGGCGACCTCGTACCGTTGGTCGGCAGCCAGGATGTAGACCAGAAGGTCCTGAGCCCCGCGGGAGTTGATCATGCCAAGCCGCACGGGCAGTGAAAACTCGTCTGATTTGTAGTCAAATCGCAGCGGGCTCAACACCGCACGACCGTCCACAAATTTGACCTTTTCGACGTCCACCTTGGCGACAAAAAAGTACATACCAGATTCAATATACGGCTTAAAATATGGAGCAGCGCCGTCTGGGATTTTGTATTTATTGGTTTTCAGCCATTTGTCCAAAGCCGCGGCTTCGTTGGTTTCGAGCACGACGATATCGTATTCGGCGACCGAAAACTTCGCTTTCACAATCACTTGGCCTGAACCTTTGCCAAAGCCCCCGCCGCCCCGACCCGCGCCGCGCAGTCCAAGGCCCAGGCCTCCAAACATGCCGTAATCATCGCCCGGGCTGCATGGGTCTCGTTCCCAATACTCAACCAGACGTGGTGCGCTCAATCGGTCAATCTTATCGAAAACTTCTTTATCAAGGGTTTTGACGTTCTCTTTGGCCAGCACCTGCGGCACCGGGACAACCATCGCGAAGTCCTCAAGGGGCCCCTGATACGAATTCTGCATGCTCAAGGCGGTGTGATTGCCCGAGCGCATCAACACAACCTGCGTGGCGTCGTTGTAGAGGTCGGCTCCGCCGCCGCCCACGTAAAACCCACAGAACGCCAGCGCCTGCGCGGGCAGAAGCACCGCACCAATGATGAAAATCAGCAGACTCTTCATGAAAACCTCAATTTGGGTGCACCCCGTCGACAGCAGCCGTGCACATAAGTTCCTTCTTATGCTCATGTTCTACGACAGATTAGGCGGACGAACCCGACAAATCTTGAATCCAAAAATGCCGTGGGTCGTTATAGTCGCTTCGATGCTTTGATTGAGGTCCTAAATGTTTCGCTTTCTGACATTGTCTGCACTCGTCCTCTTGTCAGCCCCCGCATTCGCACAGATGGCTAACGAGCCCACATCCGCTGTTGAAATGTCGATGGGCGATGGCGACTACCGCTCCAAGTCCGAAGACTGGCTGATTGCGCCAGGAGGCCACGGGTCGGTCGGAGCGGGGTTCACTTTTCTGACCGCCGATGGCGACCTTCGCCAGCTTGTGGACGGCCCCAGATTCAAATTCACCGACGTCGTTTTGCTGGGTTTACAGACCCGGTATTCGCTGGGCGGAATCGCCGAGTTAAGCCTCGCCACGACCCTTTTGCCCAAACAACCGAGCTACACCGACGAGCTTGTCTGGCAAAGCGCAGCATTGGGCGTACGTATCGGATTAACCGAAAAGCTCTTGGCGTCGATGCACTTTTCTGGGGGCCCTACCCTGGCCGATTCGGGCGGTTGGGCCGCGGCGCAAGTCGGCCTGGGATGGCGCTACAAACTTGATGATTTCATGATTCTAGACGGAGGTTTTCATGGCAAAGGCACGGCCCTTTTTGTCAACGAGGAGGCCCCGTGGTTCGCCGAAGTGATGGCCAACGCCCAAATCGTGCTGCCAGCCCCGGGCATCGCCGCCGGTTGGGTCGGCATCGAGTTCGCGTTTCCTGTCGCGTCGAACGACACGTCCAATTTCCCGATGGACCCGCAAACACGCGTAAATTTGTTGATCGGCGGTATTTTGAGCTTTGTCGATAACTGGGACGTTTACACCACCGTCGCCATGATCGACCGAGGCGACGTGGTCAACGTCGAGACTAACCTCCCCATTCTGGATGGAGGTTTTGACCAGGTTCAATTCACGCTGGGAATCACCCACCGATTCGGCTCCGACCGTGACGAGAATCCGTACTCCAGTCGATGAACGGCGCTATGATTGGTGCGCAGGCCCTATGAGGCTGTCTATTTGACTTGACGCGAGAAATGTTGGGAACCGTTTTCGGCCTATTTGCGATTTCTGTGATTCTGCGCCTGATGCGCAGGCCCTATGGCCTGCATGCGATTGGTCCGCAGGACCATGCGATTATTCAAACACATGCGAGCCATAAGGCTCGCGGACCCATCGCAGGTGAGCCACAGGGTTCGCGGACCCATCACAAAAACAGCCTCGTCATCGATCCTAATGCGACAGCCTCCCTATGGCCTGCATGGCGATTCGGGCCCGCCTAGTTTTGCGATTCCGATTTCCATGAACTGTTTCGCAAAAGTTTGATTGCGGAACAGAGCGTGCCCCTACGACTGATAGCTTTCCAATTCTACATTTGAATTGGGGGGATGAATGCATATTCAGGGCAAACAGGTCGCTGTGGTGGATGTCGAGACAACCGGGCTTTCTTTCGACGACGAGATTATCGAAATTGCGATCGTGTGGCCCGGAGAAGGCGTCGTATTCGAGTCTCTTGTGCGCCCATCGTTCTCGATTCCGAACACCGAGATCCACGGTATTTCCGACGCTGACGTGGCGACCGCTCCGACACTCGCCGAAATCTCCGAAGTCATTTTCTCGAAGTTGAACGGGCGCATCATCGCTGGCCATAACGTGTCTTTTGACCTTCGATTCTTAGCGCCGCTGATCGCGGATAACGGCTACGATCCGGCAGTGCCCCACGTGTGCACACTCGACCTGTATAAAGTAGCTTTTGGTGAACCCGCACGACTCGGCGTCGCCGCAGAAACGCTGGGCCTCCCATCATTCGAACCCGCGCATCGCGCGGCGGCCGATGCGCATACCGCAGCCCATTTGCTCGACAAGCTCCTGCCGTTCCTCGGAAAGCTCGACGAAACCATGTGGACCAAAATTGCTGCCCGAATTCGTCGAAACCTAACGCGTGAGTGGAAGCCAAAACCGTTATGGACAAATCCTGAGGTCGAGGCTGCTCGGCTCACCGATGAAGCTCAACAGCAATGGGCTCAGATCGGCTCGGTACTTCAACACACCCTCGAGATAAACGATGTCCTTGATTGGGAATCACTAAAAATTCGGCCCAATTTCAATCAGGCCCCACCCACTGAGGTCCCCGAGCCAGAACCGCCACAATTTCCAATGACGGTGGGTGAACCCGAGAGCAGCGATCCGGAGTTTCAGATACCAGTGGGGGTTGGCAGGATGATTTTAGAACTCCTATGGCCGCCCGCAAAACGCGACCGAATCGCGCGCCAAGAGGCTGCCTTTCAGCAAAGCCTGAAGGCCCATCGTGATGCCGCCCAAACCGCACTTTTGGAATATGACCAAGCGTTGAGTGAGCTTGAAACCGAATACCAAGACGCCCTCGAACAACACCGCGTTGCGCTGGATCGGTGGACCCAACGGTCGACGGAATTCTATGCACAACATGATAAACTCGTCCGCAGCATCGAGGCCTCTCGCACGTCCTACGAGGAGGGCCTACCAGCTGGGGTGGAAACGATGTTCGATCTGGTGTTCCAACACTCGCAATATCCAGGATTTTGCCACGATCAATGGACCGTTCATTACGACGCAGAACAACAGCATTTAGCCGTTCAAAAACGGCTACCTATCCCGACGGATTTACCTCGTGTGCGCGAATACAAATGGCAGAAATCTACCCAGACCTTCAAAGCCTCTGAGTTCACGAAATCGGCACTCAATTCCGCTTATGACGACTTCGCGATCCAAACCATCTTGCGAACGGTGCACGAAATCGAAGAATCCGACGTTCTGCGCCACGTGCAGACTGCCGAAGTCACCGGCTTTGTTGAGTTCTTGGACCCGGCCACCGGTTTGGAGACCCGGCGAGAGATTATTAAAGTGAGGGTGGACCTTGAGGCGTTCCGGCAATTCGACTTGGCGCAGATTGAGCCTAAGGAGTGTTTCAAAGGGCTCAAAGGGCTTCCCAAATCAAAAATCCACGCCCTCAATGCTCTCTGAGTCGCGCGTATGAATGACGAGTCGCAATGCAGGCCATAGGGCCTGCGCACCCAATCACAGCGCCAGCGACAAGCTGACCACCTGAAACCCGACCACCTGAAACCCGAAACCAACGGCGCACCGAATCGCAATGCCAGGCTGGAGCCTGGCGGACCAATCACAGCGCCAGCAACAAGGTGAACGCCTGAAACCCGACCGCCTGAAACCTGAAACCAACGGCGCACCGAATCGCAATGCCAGGCTGGAGCCTGGCGGACCGAATCACAGCGTCGGCGTTTCGCATCAAACCGCTCACCGCTCACTGCTCACTGCCAGCCGCTCACTGCCAGCCGCTCACTGTCAGCCGCTCACTGCTCACCGCCCTGATTCCGCATGTGGCCCGCCAGGTGCCGAAACGCCGACATCAGCTGGATTTTCACTGTTTCGTTGACGGTCGCGGTGGTGGCGACCTCCATGCAGGCGATCCATTGCGCGGCTTCGTCGTCGCCGATCGGAAATGGCATGTGTCGCGCGCGCAGGCGTGGATGGCCGTATTTTTCGACGTAGAGATTTGGACCGCCGGTCCAGCCGCTCAAGAACATGAAGAGTTTATCACGTGATGACTTCAGGCTTTGGGCGTGCATTTGGCGGAGCGTCAGCATTTCTGCGTTCTGGTCCATCTCGTCGTAGAAGAGGTCGACCATTTTTCGCAAAACTTCTTCGCCTCCTATTTCTTCGTAGAGGGTGGGCAGATCTTCGCTCATGAACATTTCCTGATGGTAGAAGGCTCGAAGTTTTCCATTTCACCATAAAATCTGCTAAATCAACACGCTTGGCCACAGAGTTCGTGGAGGTTTGGATGTTGATCAGATTTTTGGTTGTTTTGGGGATGATCTTCGCGAGCGCTTGCTCGGATGACGAGGTCGCCGGAACCGCGAGCACGAATAACGCCACGACATCGACCGAAGTGCGTGATCAACAGACGATACCAAACCTTCCTGAGACCTGTGACGGCTGCATGGACGAAGGCGTCTGCGTTCCTGGGACCGAGCGAAATTCCTGTGGTTCCACAGGGGGCTCCTGCGACGTTTGCCGTGATGCCGAGGAATGCAGTGATCGCGTTTGTGTTCCGCGTAAAACCTGTACTCCTGACACCTGCACGGGCTGCTGCAATGACGCCGATGAATGCATTACCGGAACCGAAGCTCTTGCCTGCGGAACGGGCGGGACTTCATGCGAAGCCTGCACCGATGGCGCGGCCTGCATCGACCAACGCTGCACCGCGAGCTGTGGCCCGGACAATTGCGGGGGCTGCTGCGACGTGAACGGACAATGCGTCACCGCGACCGACAACGCCACTTGTGGTGCGGGCGGGGCAGCATGTCAGGATTGCTCCGCGACGGGATCGACCTGCTCTGGAACGGGCTGTGTGGCGCCTGCTTGCTCAGCCTCCTGCACCGGATGTTGTATGGGCGACACGTGTGTGATTGCCACGACCAACGCACAGTGCGGAAATACCGGAACAGCCTGCATGGCTTGTCCTAACGGGCAGTCCTGCACCAACAGTGTCTGCGTCGTGGACATGACCACCACTTCTGGGCTTTGGGATGTCGTGTTGATCGATGGGCAGGTCGATTATTACGACTACGACTACTCGACCCCACCCGATACGTTTATGTACGTGTACTTTCAGGACCTCGCGATACAAACCACTTACTATTACAAGACCTACACAGACTGGGACACGTATTCTCCGGTGTGGAATGAGACGATCGACGGCTTATCCACAGACACTGTCCTAAATGGATTTGTGTTTGAAATGTGGGATTACGATGACTTTTCGGCCAACGAAGAGATATGTACGTTGGTAGGCATCCCGACGATGGCCGACCTTGGAGGTCCAATCATCACGACTGTCTGTACCGAATACCCCTCTGTCAAAGTTCGCTGGAAAATCGTAGCACACCCATGAAAATCAAACGTAAAAGAGCATTTAACGGCAAAGCGGCATGTCCGTGTGGCAATAACCTTCCTTACACGGAATGCTGCCAACGTTTTCACCTCGGCGAGCTTCCGGAGACCCCGGAACTGCTCATGCGGTCGCGTTATACGGCCTACGCGAAAGGCATGGTCGATTATATCATCGACACCACGGATCCCACCGGCACGGCTTGGGACGCGGACATGAGCGAATGGATCATCCGGATCCGGAAATTCGCACAAAAAACCACTTTCGGCGGCGTGAAAATCCTTGCAAGTTCGGTCGATGGAGACCAAGGCGTTGTACGCTTTCACGCAAAACTCACCGGTAAATCTTCGGATCTTTCATTCACAGAAAAGAGCCAATTCGTTCGACGTGAGGGCCGCTGGCTCTACAATGAGGGCGTGGTTCAATAGTCAGGGGAAACATGCGCAACTTAATCATCGGAAGCCTAGCGCTGGCGCTGGTTTGCACCTCATGCTCGGACGATTCTAATCCCAGCACGACATCGAATAACCAGACCAATAATCAGACCAATAATGGTTCGAATAACCAATCCAATAACGGCTCTGATGCCGGCATGGACGCGTCGGACCTTCCGGCTCTGACACCCGATCGCGAATGCGATTCGTTGGTTGAGGCGTACTGTTCGCTCCCGTGGCCCTCAAACGCATTCTTGGTTCCAGATTCCGAACGAGTGACCGGGCAGACTCTGGTTTTTGGCCAAGAGACTCTGCCCCCCAATAAGCAGGGTGTTCATATCGCGCCGGCGCCGTATAGCCGTCGTGATGGCTACGGGTTGAGCGCTCCAGCCATCGCCCTCTTCCCCAACGTTGATGCGAGCCGCATGGCCACCGAGTACTCCGTCGAAAAGTCGATGGAAGACGACGCGGAAGTCTTGCTTTTTGAGGTCACAGACACGGGCCTTACCCGCATTCCTAATTTTGTTGATCACGACCAACAAACGACTGACCCGACCAAACGCTCACTGATCGTGCGACCCGGTCAAATCTTGAAGCCTGCCACGCGCTATATCGCTGTGTTCAGGAACCTGGTCGACACCGACGGCGCCGCGATTCCTCGTTCGGCGGCTTTCGAAGCGCTGGTTTCAGGCAACACGAGCGCAGACGCTAACCTGTATTACCGACAAGCTCGATTCGACGAAGTCTTTGAACTGCTGGCCGCGGCCGGCGTGACCAAAGAGTCGCTGACTTTGGCCTGGGATTGGAACACGGCGTCTGAAGAAGCCTTGCACCACCAAATGATTTCGATGCGAGACCAGGCTCTGGCATTGATGCCTGAGGGCCCGGAACTTACGGTCACCAAGGTGACGGAATTCACCGAAGCCGAAAACGCCAACACGGCGATCCGGCTGCAGGGGACATTCGACGTTCCGAACTTCATCGAAGTCAACGGAAACGACAAATACGTCCGCCTGGACGCTGACGGAAACCCTTTGGCCGAGGGCACTCGCACTGCGGATTTCTGGATCAACATCCCCCGCGCAGCTCTCGACGGCACGCCACAAGGTTTGATCATGTACGGCCACGGTCTCTTTGGACTCGGCTCTCAGGTCAACGGCGGCCATAACGCCAAGATCGGAAACGACCACGGCTACATCTTCTACGGCGCGACTCTCTGGGGAATGGGCGAAGTTCAGGGCGGTGGAGACGCGGTCCAAGCCGTTTTTGACCTCTCACTTTTCCGCACCATTGCCGACCAACTTCAGCAAGGCATGATGGAATGGGTGCTCTTGGCGCGAGCCATGGAAAAGAAATTCCCAACCCTCACCGACGTCACCAGCCGAGGCGTCACGGTCGACACGGATAGGCATTTCTATTCGGGGATTTCTCAGGGTGGAATCTTCGGACCCACTTTTGTGGCGCTCAGCCCCGATGTCCAATTCGGACACGCCGGCGTGCCTGGTCACACCTACGCATTCTTGCTGCAGCGGTCGGTCGATTTCACACCGTTTTTCACGATCATTCGCAACACCTATCCCGATGTCGTCGACCAGCTGATCGCGCTGCACACGATTCAATTGCTGTGGGACTCCACCGACCCCATTTCATATTTCTGGAATCTCTCGGCACGCCCGATCGACGGCACGGCCGGAAACTCGATGATGTGGACGCCAGCCAAGGGCGATTTCCAGGTCTCAGTGGTGCAAAACGAAACCCTCGCACGCACGCCAGGTCTGGGTGTGGAGGTCATGGAAAACTACGACACCGAGCGGTCGGTCGCGTTGGCGACTCCCGCCACCTACCCGCATCAGGGTTCAGCCGTTGTGCTTTATGATTTTGAAAAGTCGCCCGACGGTTACACGTTTCGAAACCAATGGCCGGCGCCTGGCAATTTGCCGCCAACCCAGTTTCCAAATATGACCTGCGCCACCGAGTGCCCAGCAGACCGTGACGTGGATGGCACCGCGTACTCGTGCTGCTCAGGTTCATGCTGCTTCGATCCTCATAGCCTTCCGCGCCGCGCAGATAATCATAACGAGCAAATGATTCACTTCTTTGAGTCGGGCGGCGAAGTCATCGACGTTTGCGGCGGAGACGTTTGCTCTCCATTGTGAAACCAGACGCCGTTCTGCTCATCCATGCAGCGTCATTCTCACGGAGTCGCTATGGAAGTCCTCAATCAACTCGTCTCACTGCTCGCCCTTGAGCGCATCGAAGAAAATCTCTTTCGCGGCCAATCGCAAGATTTGGGTTGGGGACAGGTTTTTGGCGGACAGGTTCTGGGACAGGCGCTCTCTGCTGCCGCCCAGACAGTGCCGGAGGATCGCAGCGTTCATTCCTTCCATGGGTATTTCCTACTCACTGGTAAAGTCGACAAACCCATTGTCTACGACGTTGATCGAATTCGAGACGGCGGGTCGTTTACGACTCGTCGTGTCAAAGCGATCCAAAACGGCCAGGCGATCTTCAGCATGTCGGCGTCATTTCAGGCCGAGGAGGTCGGGTACGACCACGCCGATGTCATGCCGGACCTTCCAGGTCCTGAAGGGCTTGCGTCTCAGGTCGAGTTGGCGCGCAAATTCGCCGACCAGATTCCGTCTCCGCTGCGCGAACGATTCACAGCTGACTCCCCGATCGAAATTCGGCCGGTTGAACCGGTGAATCACCTTCGGCCCGACATCCGACCGCCGCAGAGTGCAGCGTGGTACCGCGCAAACGGCCGGCTGCCTGACGATCCACTTATCCACCGCTATTTGATGGCCTACGCTTCGGATTTCAACTTCCTGAGCACCGGCATGAATCCTCACGGTGTCACCTGGCTCACACCAGGGATGCAGGTGGCCAGCCTGGACCACGCCATGTGGTTTCATCGTCCGTTCCGAATGGACGAATGGCTGCTTCATGTCGTCGAAAGCCCATCTGCCAGCGGTGGACGTGCATTGGCCAGAGGACGTTTCTTTACTCAGGATGGTAGGCTGGTGGCCACTACGGCCCAAGAGGGCCTCATTCGGAATAGACGAAAATGATTCCTACAGAATTCCAAGACTTTATCGTCGCGCTTGAATTCGCAGCGCATAAACATCGAGACCAGCGCAGAAAAGATGAGGGGGCCTCCCCATATATCAATCATCCGATTCAGCTCGTTCGCATTTTGGTTCAAGAGGCTGACGTCCACGACACAAACGTGCTTTCGGCGGCGTTGCTTCATGACACCATCGAAGACACCGAAACCACATACGACGAGCTTGTCGAAGCGTTTGGCGAAAAAGTCGCATCGATTGTGGACGAGGTGACAGACGATAAGGCTCTAGCCAAACCCGTCCGGAAGCAGGCTCAGATCGACCATGCGGCGCACCTGACCCCGGAAGCCAAGCTGGTCAAGCTTGCGGACAAGATCGCGAACGTGCGCGATATGGCGACGGCATCGCCAGCAGGTTGGTCACTCGAACGCCGCCAAGAGTATTTTGATTGGGCCAAAAAGGTGGTTGACGGACTTCGCGGGACCCATCGTGGGCTCGAAGATGCATTCGACGCGGCCTATGCCGAGCGACCCGAAGCCTAAGTTGCTGTGATGCTGTGGCCGGTCCGCCAGGCTCCTGCGTGGCTGTGATTCACTGCCGAGTTTCAGGCGGTCCGATTGACGCAGGCGCCGCGACTGGTGCGCCAGGCTCCAGCCTGACTGCGATTCCATGGCTACCAATCCCACGGCGGGCAGGATGCCCGCCTACCCGTATTCCGGCTTAAAATTCAGCCGACAAATCCAGAATGAATGTTCGGCCGGGCTGGGGGATCCTCACGTCTTGGAGGTCGTCGTCTCCCGGATTTGCAAAGCGCCAATCGAGTGCGTTTTGCACGCGCATCGCGTAATGCACAGGGATCGATTTGAACGCGCCAGAAAACACGATATCCCAGAGCACCGCGGGATCAATTTCGGCACCGGTACGGTCCATTCGACCGACCTCAAGTCGAACGCGATTGGCGACAATCAGATAACGCTCAACCGCGGGCACGGCCAATTTCAACGCGGCAAGATGAGTCGGAGAATTCTCGATTTCGCCCCGAGATGAAAACAAATCGCCGATCTCTCCTTCGCGCGTCGTTTGCAACGAATACTGAGCACTCGCCATCCAGCCTCGCAAAAACGCACGGCGGAGTTCGAATTCAGTTCCAGCCGTCCACAGCTCCCCATCGATATTCGCGAATTTCAGGGGGTCGACTTCGGTCTCGCTGCCTGTTCGCTCAATTCGATTGCCGATGCGATTGACATAGATATTCGTCGAAGCGGTGAATCCCTCGGGGAGCTCTTCTGAAAACTCGATTTCACCTGAATAAATGGTCTCGGGCTCCAGATCTGGCGCCGCGATTTGCGTAACCGATCGATAGGTCAACTCGTAAACAGAGGGAGCTCGGAAACCACGACCCAACATGGTCTTCACCGTGCCAGTCTCCCACGGGTGCACAATGAGCGCGACACGAGGGTTCACATTGGAAATCTGTTTTGCGTCGGCATTTCCGCCCGTTCCCAGACTGTCGAAGAGCCACAAGTCATAACGCGCACCAGCCCACAGAGAGACGTATTCGTTAAAATTCTGCCTGAGGGTGACCGCCGCCGAGGTCTTCCAGAACGGTGTCTTGATATCAAGCAGCCGCCCGTCAACTTCGTCTTCACTGGTCAAGTCATGTTTCAAGTGACGGGCGAGTTCGGCCGAGACCGACCATAGCGCCCCCTCAAAGGGCCGCAGATTCAGTCGAACCTCACCGGTCACCCACACACCCGTGAACCGGTCCTTCAGCAATCCACCGTCGGCAGGCTCGTAAGCAAAGTCGCCCTGGTATCCGTAATAATCAAGCATGGCGCGGGTCTCAAGCTCCACGCTGTCCGACAAACCGACCCGATGACGCAGGTCCGCATACCCACGACTGTCTTGCTCACGAGTGCGGTCGTCGCCAAAAATGGTCGAAAACGCGCCCAGTGGGGACTGTTGGTTGCGGCTGTTGAAATGGGTCAGAAGCTTCAGGTTTCCCCACTGTGCGCTGCCGCGCAATGTGTAGGTCTCAAAGCCGCCTACATCACGCGCAAAACCATCAGGAGCCTCAGCTGATCCCACTCGAGATTCAGAAAAAACATCCAGCCCTGGTGAACCGGTGAACCCCGCAGAAACGCTGACTCCGCCGTTCTCAAAGGGTTCTCTGATATGGGCGTAGGCTCGGGCCCCAGTCGAGGAGACACCGCCCACACCCACTCTGGACGTGGCATAAGGGTCATCGAGTTCTGGCGAAACCAGACCGATCACCCCTTGGAAGGCACCCGAACCGTAGAGAACCGAGTTCGGCCCCTTGACCAATTCCAAGCGATCGATCCCGTAGATGTCGGAGAGCAATTCGAACTGATGGTACGAGGCATCCACCCATGAATCGTTCATCGTGTGGCCATCGATTTGCACCACAACTCGATTTCCGTACGTTCCCTGGGGTCCGTATCCACGTGTTCCAATCGTGTCGTAAACACGGTCATTCGAATAAAAGAGACCTGGCGAACCCGCCAACGCGTCGGCCGTTCCAGTGTAAGCAAACGCTTCGATCTCACGCGCTGAAATCAGCGACACCGCAGCCGGTGCGTCTTTCACGCGTTCAGCGACACGCGATGCCGAGGCGACCTCAGTGACCGGAATCAATTCTGCAGTGACTTCAAGTCGGGCATCCGACTCAACGTCGATTTGCTGGGTGAACCCCTCAAAACCTTGCGAACGAATCTTCAGCTCGTGCGCGCCCACGGTGGCCGCGATCACGGCGGGCGTGAAACCCACAACCTCGCCGTCCAACAACACCGCCGAATTCGCCTCTGACGACTGCACGATCACCGAGCCACGCTGGCGCTCCAAGACCACGTCGGTTTCGAGGGTTTTATTCTCTTCGATATCAAGTTCGACACGCTGCGTGGCGAAACCGGGCGCCGAAAACTCAAGGATCTGTGCCCCGGCGGCGACCTTGATCGTCGCTGGAATTTCGATTTCGCGCGGAGCATCGTCGCCAATCCGCAACGAAATTTTGCCGGCCTTTCCGCGCAATGTCAGCGACCCTTCACGGCGGCTGAGCTTGGCATCGACGACGGCAGACTCGCCGGCGCTGACTTTCCGAACCTCACCTTCGGTGGCTTCGTAACCAAATCGTTCCACCATCACTTTGTATTCACCCGGTTTAACCGGGACGTCGACGGGCGTGACGCCGTAGGAACCCAAATCTTTTCGATCCAAGAAAACTGCCGCGCCTTCCGGAGATGAAGTCACGGTGATGATCGCGATACCCTTGCGAATACGCTTGATCGCCTTGGTGACTTCAGCGACTTCGTCGCCGGTCGCGCTGGGCAAATACCCCTGATAATAGCGATACGCCTCGACCAAGCGCCCCGAAGCCTCATAGGCCCGAGCGGCGTTGTAGAGCACGTTATTATTGGGAACGAGTCGATTTGACGCGAAATAATGAGACAGCGCTCGGTCGTAGTCGCCCTTAAGAAACGCCTCATTACCCAGTCGAAATTCAACATCCGCTTCGTCAGCCGACGCGCTTTCTTGTGAAAACGCGGGAAGACCATGCAGGGACAGGACGAGCGCCAACGCCAGCGAACGCTGCAGTCGAGTGCTTCTCATTGGAACTCCAAAAAATCATCGACCAAGTTTGATCGCCGGCTTGGTATCTGTGGATTCGGCAGGCTTTTTGGTCTTCGTCTTTGTTTTGACCTTCTCGACCTTCTCAACCTTTTCGGCGGGAAGTGCCGGCAACTTCAGCGCGTCGGCGTCGCTGACAAGACCACCCCAGCCGTCAGCTGCCAGTGTGCGCAAGCCGCTCTGACACGCTGGGTCGAGGCTCGTAAAACGGCCCACAAGGCAAGCGAGTCCGCCACCGATCTCAAGTTCGTCGGCACAACGGTTCTGAAATTCATCCAGACACCCCGCCGTTCTCAGTTTTTCGCGTTGGGACTCGGATACGGTCGACTCTTTGGCCACAACCTCAGCCACCAGCGCAGTCAGCGGAAGGGCAATCACGATGGGCTTATCGGAGGGCGATAAACCTTGTTCGTAGGTCTCGAAGCCTTGCTTTTCGATCCGCAACGAAGCCTGTTCAGGAAGTTCTAACTCCAGCCGCAGAGGCGTGACTCCGATTTGGTTTCCATCCAAAACAACATGAGCGCCGGGCGGGGTCGTTTCGACCACAAGCGCCGTCGTTGCTGGAGATTTCATCAAATTGAATGCCAGCAAGCCCGCGATAACCACCACGACCAAACCGATCAAAACGACGACGATTTTGGTTTGCGAACCCGCCGCAGCCGGAAGCTCGTTCGTCAGCCCCGATGGAGCGACTGTTGCCATGGGCCCAGACGCCTCAACACTCGGGTCGACCGAGGAGGTCGGCATGCCTGGAATAGAAGTCAACAAGCTGGGCAGTGCGGGACGAACCTCTTCGTTCGTGGCAAAACGAAGCGTGTTTTGCGTGTCCTGCTGGACGTCCAGATGGTCACTGGTGCTGTCGGGAATCCGAGGAATGCTGTCGGGACGCAAAGGCGGAATCTCGATCGCTGCGCCTTGCGAGCATGACCGAAGCAGCCGAACCAACATGTCCATCGACTCCAAACGCTGCGCAGGATCTTTGATCAAACAACGCATCACCAAGGCTTCCAGCCCGTCGGGTAATTTCAAATCAGGTTTGAATTTCCGCATCGGAGGCGGCTCTTCCTGAATATGAGCCATCATCACGCGATGAATCGTCGAGTCGGAATCCCGAATAAAGGGCGGGCGCCCGACGAGCATCTCGTAGAGCATGATGCCAAGAGCATAGATATCCACGGCGGCCGAATCGGCTGAATGGTACAAAAAACGTTCTGGCGCCATGTACATCGGCGAGCCGATCAACGTGTTTTCGGCCGTCAATTCGCCGGTTTCGTCCCCGTTATTCAACTCTTTGACGAGGCCGAAGTCGACGACTTTGACGAAATAGGGATCACCACCGCGCTCCACCAACATGATATTTGGCGGTTTCAAATCGCGATGCACAACACTGTCGGAATGAGCATCCGCAAGCGATCCAGCGATTTGGATGGCAATATGCAGAGCCATCGACGTGGTAAGAACGCCATGCTGATTCAAGAGGTCGCGCAAGGATTTACCGCGCAGAAACTCCATGACCAGGAAAAACCCGTCACCGTCGGCGAGCTTGCCGTAATCAAAAATCATCACCGTATTGGGATGATTCAAGCGCGAGCAGATGGCGGCTTCCCGGAAGAAGCGCTTGTATCGATTTTCGCGTTCGTCTGCGGTCTCGTCGACGGACTTCAGGACCTTGACCGCGACGTCGCGACCAAGCGGCTCCTGAACGGCGTGGTACACAGCGCCCATCCCACCTTCGGCGAGCTTGCGCTTGATGCGATATTTGCCCTCAAGCAAATCGCCAGCATTCAACGTCGTGCGGCTAAGCGTTGCATCGCTCATTAGGTTCGGACCGGTTGTGGATTGCGTTAGTGCGCTATGACTACCATATTCCTTTAAAGTCTTCGCGCCAAGTCACCACTATGAACGAGTTCTTAACGAATCTGAAGGCCCTCTGGAGCAGAGAACGCCTTGCGACCCGAGAGCGCTTCGATGAACAGCGAATCCACTCGACGCTCAACGACCGAGTGCGGCGTGGCAACGCGCTCGCCGGCGTTGAGATCGAAGAGAGCGCCGCCGCTCCTGGAGATCGAGTGCTTCTCTGGGTCAGCGCCTCTGCGGAATCGCTTGGAACCTTCCGCGCGTCCAGTGGTTCTCCGGTTCGAATTTGGGTGGACCGGGTAGACGAACCAGGCGGGATCGACGCCGTTATCTCAAGGCGCAAAGCCAATCGGCTCGGCTTGGTCGTGGATGTTTTTCCGCCCGACAAGCTCTTCGACCGCTCTTTCAACCTTGATGCGCAGGCTCCAGAAACCACGTTTGACCGCGCAGACAAGGCCATTGCGGCATTTGTGGCTGCCAAAGAAAGAGACGATCTCGGGCCGCTCAAGGCCGTCCTGACGGGCGAGGCCGAGCCGTCTTCGCAAAAGAACCCAACGCTATGGCAGCCCATCGACCGAGGCCTTCACGAAGCTCAAATCGCGGCCGTCCAAAATGCGTTGGACACAAGGGACGTGGCGCTGGTTCACGGTCCGCCTGGCACCGGCAAAACCCGCACCCTCGTCGAAATCGTTGAGCAAGAGGTCTTGCGCGGAAACCGAGTCCTGGTGACCGCTGCGAGCAATACTGCTGTGGACACGATCATGGAGCGCCTCGAAGGCCGTGGGCTGAATCCATTGCGACTTGGCCACCCTGCCCGCGTTCTAGAATCCCTAGAGTACCTTACTTTGGACGCCCGACTTGAGGCTCGCCCAGATTTTGCGCTGATTCGTGGATGGCAGGACCAGGCGGCCAGACTCTTCAGAAAAGCCCGCCAATCCGACAATATTTCGCGACTTGAACGGCGAGAACTTTTTGCCGAATCAAGACGCCTGAATCAAGACGCACGACGCCATATGCGGGGCATTCAAGACGCGATTGTCTCCACTGCCCACGTCGTATGCGCCACCGCAGCCGGGGCCGATATCAGGCTGCTCAACGACGTCGATTTTGACGTTGTCGTCTTGGATGAAGCCACTCAAACACCCGATCCGATTGCCTTGATTGCGGCGCAGCGCGCGCCACGCCTGATCGTGGCGGGCGACCCACGGCAGCTGCCTCCAACCATCATCGATCGAAGCGCAGGCATCGACGGGCTGGCGACCACTTTTTTTGAACGGCTCGAAAGACACGCCGTCATGCTCAACGTCCAGCATCGAATGCACCGCGCCATCATGGGGTTTTCGTCCGAATTATTTTACGGGGGCCGCCTCGTCGCTGCAGATTCAGTGGCTGAACACTGTCTTGAAGACCTGGGGGTGACTCCTGATCCGCTCCGACCGGGCCCTCTGGTTTTTATGGATACTGCCGGCAAAGGTTTCGACGAGGTCCGAACCGAGGAAGACCCAAGCACGTCCAATCCCGGTCAGGCCGAACGCACAGCCCTTGAGGTGCGACGCCTCTTGAGTCGTGGCATTTCGCCAGAAAACGTGGCCGTTATCACCCCTTACGACGCTCAATCGCGCCTCCTCAAAACGCTACTGGATATTCCAGGGCTCGAAATCGGGACCATCGACGGATTTCAAGGAAGAGAAAAGGAAGCCGTCATCATCGATCTGGTGCGTTCGAACTCGACTGGAGAGCTTGGATTCTTGAACGATACCAGGCGGATGAACGTGGCCATGACGCGAGCACGGCGCTTTCTTCTGGTGGTCGGGGACTCCGCGACTTTGGGCTCAAAAGACTTCTATCAGCGCTTCTTTGAACACGTCGAAGAACATGGCGCCTACGTAAGTGCGTGGAATGACGACGCAGACATCATGTGATCTCTTCCGTTTTGTCTTCGAATCCGCTAGAACGCTCGCGTCGGACGCGCGAGCGTCGTAGGCATCACATTTGGAGGAAGTCATGGGTATCAAACGTGGAGAACGTCGTGGCGAGCTCGCTCGGCGCCGTAAACGCAGCATGAAGGTCGGCAAACTTCGCCTTCTCATCACCCGAGCAAAGGGTGAAGAGAAAGCACGATTGATCGCTAAACTTAAGCGAATCAGTCCAGAAGCACCTGTCGAGGTCAAATAAAGAAAGGCGGGTCTGACCCGCCTTTTTTTTGTCTATTTTGCATCGCCGCGTGCATCCAATAGCCTCAGCGAGGGCGAAATATGGCAAAGGACTGGGAAAAGCTTGCAGGGGAAAAAGGCGAACGCGTCAAATCCGGCAAGTTCGAGCGCATGTTAAAACTTGGCGGTGTAGGTGCTGGCGTTGCCGCATCCTCACTCGCCGGGAAAATGCGCAATTTGATGGGCGGCGGCGATGAAGCGCGCTCGGATAATCACCGAAAAAATGCAGAACGCATGGTTGGGGTTTTGGGAGAGCTCAAGGGCGCCTCGATGAAAATCGGGCAGATCCTGTCGGCGGACCCTGAAATGCTGCCTCCTGAGTTCGCCGAAGGATTGGCGAAGCTTCAAAAAGACGCGCCGCCGATGACCTGGAACACGGTCAAAAAACAAATCGAGACCGCGTTCGATCTTCCGATCGAAGACATCTTCGACACCTTTGATCCAGATCCGGTGGGAGCCGCCAGCATTGGGCAAGTCCATCGCGCAAAGTTGCGCACGGGCGAAGACGTGGCCGTCAAGATTCAGTACCCCGGGGTCGCGGATGCGCTTGAGTCGGACATCGACACGCTGCGATCGATGCTGGTTTTGGGACGCTCCTTCGTTGAGCGCGAACGCCTCGATCATTATTTCGAAGAGATTCGAACCAGCCTGATGAACGAGGCGGACTACGTCAAAGAAGCCCAGAACCTGCACCGATTTCAGGACTACCTGAAGGATAAACCCAAGGTTCGGGCGCCAAAACCCTTCATGGAATGGACGCGCCCTACCGTGCTCGTGATGGAGTACGTGGTCGGCACTAAGCTCGACGTCGCCCTTGAAGCGATGGACAAAAAAGACCGAGACATCTGGCTGGAACGCTGGGTCGCCCTCTACGTTTGGATGGTCCATGAACTCATGGAACTTCACGCAGACCCTCATCCAGGGAACTTCTTGATCGATAAAAATGACACGATGGTCATGCTCGATTTTGGAAGTGTTCGGTCCTTCGATTCGGCATTCCCGGACGGAATCCTGAAAGTGCTCGACACCGTTTGGCAGGACGAACCGGAACGGGCTTTTCAAATCTACAAAGACATCGGGTTTGGAGGCAAAGATTACGATCCAACCAAGCTCGATCCGGTGTTGCTGGACCAGTATCACAGCATTGTGCTTGCGCCCTTCTACCGCGACGAACCCTTCTCTTTTGCGCCTTGGCAACCGACCTTTGAATCCAAGGCGTTCATGATGAGGCACCCATCATTTTTAGTGCTGACGCCTCCGCCAGATGCTCTCATGTATTTTCGAGTCTTGAGTGGTATTAAGGGCTTGTTGTCTCGCTTTGATGCGAAGATCAACATCTATGAACTCGCGGTCGACACAGCTCGTCGGCGAGGCCTGCTCACGGAGACGTAATGAAAGCACGATGGTTGGCGTTGATCTTGGTGTGCGCTGGTTGCGCAGACCTCGAAAGCCTAGAAACCAAGCCATGCGACGAGGCCGCGCCAGGCGTCAATGTCACCTGCTCGGTGGCTGGCTACAAAAACCGCGACTACGATCTCGTAATCCCACAGTTCACGCCACCTTCCTCCGGTTATCCGGTCATCATCGCACTTCACAGAGACGGCGAGGATCGCAAAGGCGCGCTTCGGACCACGTGCCCACTTGGTGAGATCGACTCCCCCGAGTGTTTGCATGAAATGGCGGCAGCCACTGGCTACGCGGTCGTCGCGCCGGATGGCACGGTTGGCGGGCTGACTGGGGGGCGAACCTGGAATGCCGGTGGGGGAGTCGAATCGTGGCGTTGCGTCTCGGGGAAAGCCTGCGATGAAAACCTCGACGACGTCGCGTATTTCGATGCGCTTCTGGCCGATGTCTCAAAACAAATCAAAGTCGATCACGACCGCGTTTTTGTAACCGGCTTGAGCAATGGCGGCGCGATGGCTCATCGCCTTGCCTGCGAACGTTCGGAGTCCATCGCCGCCATCGCGCCTGTTGCCGGCGCACTTCAATTTGCGGTCTCAGGCACATGCGAACCCACGCGGCCCGTCGGCATCCTGGATATCCACGGCGCCGACGATCCCTGCTGGAGATACGAAGGCGGCGAGCCGGACTGCTCGAGCGGCCAGAGTGGAAAAAACCATGTGGGCGTCGAGAGCTCCATGAGCCGATGGGCGTCGATTCTGGGGTGCAAGGGCCAACCCGACGAAGACCGACTCCCGGACACTTCGAGCGACGGCACCACCACGATACGCCGCACCTGGACCGGTTGTGGGACACGCCTGCAGCTGCTCAAAGTCGAAGGTGGCGGCCACACGTGGCCCAACGGACAACCCTACTTGGGCGAATCAGCTGTGGGCAAAGTGACGCACGACTTTGGAAACGAAGTCATCCTCGCGTTTTTTGATCGTTTTCCAGAATAGAATCAAAATGCCCCGCCCCAGCGAAGTCTGTTTATGGTTGGGATTTTGGGTGAAATCAACGCCCGCTAATTGAGAGACCAAAATGAGATACTCCGCAATTCTGTCCATCCTGATGTTGATTATTGGATGTGGAGACGACACAAAAAAGGCCGCGGCCAGCAATGTTTCTTCAAATAACACGACACTGCCCACCCCATCGGCCAACAACACCTCAACCCCAAACGTACCGTCGAATCCAAACACGTCGAGCTCACTTGAGCTGGGCAACGATGATGCCCTGATTTCATCGCTCAACGTCGACGCGTGTCAGCTCGCTCAAGCTTATTATGACGCCAATGTCTCAAAATCCGACATATGTACGCTCACCGGGCTCTTTGACGGGCTTTTCCCCAAGGCCGAAACGGACGCCGAAGCTCGTATGAAATGCCAATCCGGTTACGACGCGTGCTTGGCCGGACCAGAAATGGACGGCGCCTGCGTGATCAACATGGCAGGCTGCGACGAAAAGGTCTCCCTCTTGGAGTCCTGCATCGAAACTCGAACCGCGTTGGTCAAAGTGTATGCCGGGGGACTCACCTGCTCGAACCTCACAGTTGAATCTGAGCTACAAGATGTGGCAGATTCTGAAGAATGCGCACTTCTAGAAACCAATTGCCCAGCGATTTTTGGCGAATAGACACATTTTAATTTTATTGGAGAACCTGAAATGAAGCATCTCATCATTGGAATCTTGGCTGTCTCACTGCTTGGCTGCGGCGATGACACCAAAAAGGCCGCGTCAAATAACGTGGCCTCGAACAACACCACGACGGCGAACAACACCACGACGCCAAACAACACCACGACGGCCAACAACACCACGACGGCCAACAACACCACGACGCCAAACAACACCACGACGCCAAACAACAACGCCAACAACGTTGCAGTGACGACATTGGACCTGGGCACCGACACCGATCCAGTCTCAAGCGTCGACCCTGCGGTCGCCTGCGAAAAAGTGAAGGCGTATGCAATCGCGAATCTGTCGGACGACGAGGTCAAAGAGTTCGGCTGTCTGCTTAATGGAGCGTTCACTGCAGCATTTAGCCAACTTGAGACCGATAGCGCAATTCAGATGGCGTGTGCGGAAGCCTACGATGGATGCATGGCCGAACCGGCCGATCCGAACCCTTTCACGGAATCATGCGACCTGACACCAACCGATTGCGCGGCCGACATCGGTTTGGTTGAAGATTGCCTTGAAGCGCAACTCGGCGGGATCAAAACCGTGGTTAACACCTTCACCTGCGCAGACATGACTCTTGAGTCGGACCCGAGTTCGGACTTCTCCTCGGCGCCTGCTTCGTGCGACCAGGTCGAAGCTGAATGCCCAGACTTCTTTGGCGCTGCCGAGTAGCCACCAGACGCCCCGGGGTCTCTCGGGGCACCCCCTTTTAAATTTGAGCGCCACATCCCATGATCAGGACTTCAACGATCGCGCTATGTGCGCTCTTTTTCATTGCCTCGTGCGGTGATGATACCGCGCAATCCGGCGTTTCGACGTTCGATTCGGACATCGTACGTGTCGAGTTCGAAGTGGATTACGAGGCAGGCGCCCAGCCCTACACGTTTTCTTTGCTCACCGGCGGCGACACCTGGAATCTCTTCCAGACCAACGTTGAAGCCGTTTACGAACAGCTTAGTCCCGAAGTCATCGTCCCGTCTTCGTTGGACGAGATGGAGGGCCTGGCCGCCGACGGTGTCGACGACTATTCGCCTCAGGACATCGTTGCCATCGCGGCAGAACATCGGCAGCTTTTTGATACCGCGACGAGTCGCGCGTTCTACGTGATTTTTCTGGATGGCTACTATGCCGTCGACGGAGTCCGCGACGAACAAGTCATCGGCGTCTCGGTAGGCAATACCGGCATCATCGCGATGTTCAAACCCGTCTACGACAACCAAACCGGAGCCTCGATCGTCGAACAAACCACGCTGGTGCATGAATTCGGACACGCCGTGGGATTGGTGGACAAAGGAATCCCGCTGACTTCGGAGCATCTGGACCACGCAAACGGCGCGCATTGCTTGAACCCAGACTGCGTAATGTTCTGGCAGAACGAAGGGTTGAACGACATCCTTGGTTTCATCACGCGCCTAATTTTTGACGATTCCGATGTGCTTTTTGGGCAGGAGTGCCTGGCCGACATCGCAGCCGTGACCCAGCCCAACCGCTAGCGTCTCAAAAACGCACGAAGCACCGAGAAAATCTTGAATATCGGTTCTTTTCAGGTGATGCTTTCAGCAATAGCGGCACGCTTTAACGCCGCCCCCTGGAGTCATACTTTGCGAAATCTACTATTTGTTTTGGTCGCCGCTTCACTCTTTGGCTGCGGAGACGACGCCAAGAAATCCGCGAGCAATAACGCGGCTTCGAACAACACCTCGTCAAACAACACAGCAACAAACAACACCTCTACAAACAACGTTGCAACGAACAACACGGCCAATAACACGGCCAACAATACGGCCAACAATACGGCCTCACCTCAATTTGAGCTCGGAGACGACTCTGCGGCGATCTCCACGCTCGACCCGACCGTGGTGTGCCAGAAAGGCACCACATTCTTTAACTCGGCGTTCACCGACGAGCAGGCTCATAAGATAGAGTGCGCCTCGACCGCCTACTTCAGCGCAAACGACGGTACGATTGAAACCGATGCCGACCTGCAAGCTGCTTGCACGACCGCATACGACGCGTGCATGGCTGAACCCTTTAGTCAGGAAGTTGATACCGGCGAAGATTGCGTAGTCATCACAGAAGGCTGTGAGGCAACCATCGGCCTCTTCGAGCAATGCATCGAAGCCAATACGGCAGCATCTCTCGCGGTGATCGATTTGCTCGACTGCTCAACGGCCACACTGAACGGCGATCCCCTTGCGAACGTCAACGAGCCTGCTTCATGCGACCAGCTGAACACCGAGTGCCCTGAGCTCTTTGGCAACTAAGCTCCATCCAACACCCGCCGTGAATCCATTCGGATTTTGAACACGGCGGGCTCGGCTTTTCACATCTTCATTAAGGGTGGTAGTTCTTCGTTTCAACTTCCGGCAAGGATTTCGATCCGAGTCAGCACGAAGAGACGCCTGACATGAAGACATTAAACGGTCGAACAGCAGTCATCACCGGCGCCGCATCAGGCATCGGACGCAGTCTCGCCCTTGCCCTCGCGCGTGAAAACACGAACTTGGCCCTCTGTGATATCGATGAAGCTGGCTTGACTGAAACGGCCAAACAGGCGGCTGAACTCGGCGTGGATGTGTTTCAGCAGGTGCTCGATGTCGCAGACCGTAAGGCGTTTTTCGCCTTTCGCGATCAGGTCGTCGAGCATTTCGCGGGTCGGGTTCATATCGTCGTGAATAACGCTGGTGTTTCGCTACGCGCCACGGTCGACGACATGGAACTCGACGACTTCGAGTGGTTGATGAACATCAACTTCTGGGGCGTAGTCTCGGGGACTCAGGCTTTTCTGCCAATCCTTCGTTCCGTGGACGAGGGCCATATCGTCAACATTTCGAGCGTCTTCGGCATCATCGGCGTGCCCACACAGGCCGCCTATTGCGCGTCCAAATTTGCGGTTCGCGGATTCACGGAATCATTGCGGTTGGAACTCCTGGCCGAAGAGGCCAATATTAACGTGTCGAGCGTCCACCCTGGCGGCATCAAAACGAATATTGTTCGAAATGGCCGGGTTCGCCCGATGTCACGATTCGACGATTCGCAGGATCTCGTGAAGCAATTTGACCGTATGGCGCAAACCTCGCCAGAAGACGCCGCCAAAACGATCATCCAGGGAATCAAACGCAACACACCGCGAATTTTGATTGGCAACGACGCAAAGGCCATCGACGTGGCTCAGCGAACGTTACCGTCTCTGTACCAAAAGCTCGCCGTCCGCATACCCGCGATAGGCCTGAAGATGCGGAAAGACAAATGAACTTCAAGGCGCTGATCTTCCTGTTGTGCTGGCTCCCCTGCCAGGTCTTCGCCCAGGATTTGCCGGACACGACCCCCGAGGATGCGCTTCGGCAGACATTAGGCGATGCACGCGCTCGTTTTCATAAGTGTTATGTCGATCACGTTCCAGCCGCGGCCCGCGTGAACAACGGCGACACCGCTCGACTGAATATTCGAATTCTCGAAAACGGGCGCGTCGACTCCGTGTTTTTTGCAGACACCACGATCGAATCAGAGGCTGCCCGCACGTGCGTCTTGGACGTCGCAAGGACTCTGGATTTTCGAGTCCGAACCAAGAACACATTGATCATCAACGTCTGGCTTGGACTCGATTCGTCGTTTCCAAATATGGTCGCAAAATTGATGGATCCGCCCTCGCGACGAGTCTCGACCGCGGACCTCTTAGAGGTCGTACGAGCCAACCAACGAAGGTTTAATATGTGTTACCAAAACACGACGATGCCAAGCGGTACCGCCACGTTGGTGGTACAATTGGTGATCGACGCTGACGGCAGGGTGTCGTCAACAAAAGTGCTCGAAAACTCCATTAAAGATACCCAATTTGCATTGTGTGCGGCCCGAGCGTTCGAGGCTTTGTCATTTCCGGCTGTCGGCTCAGACGCACCAGTGCTTCTCAAAGTCCCGTTAACCTTCGAAACCAAGTGAGCATCTCATGCAAGAAAAACTAATTCAGCAAGTTGTCGAGCGTACCGGCGTGAGTCGGGAAGTCGCAGTCAAAGTGGTCGATGTCGTGATCGAATTCCTCGGCGAAAAGCTCCCCGCCCCCATCGGTGGGCAAGTCAAAGGTTTCATGGCGGGCGAATCGCTGATGGACTCGGTGACCGACGGCATCGGCGACAAGCTTGGCAGCCTTTCAGGCATGTTTGGCAAAGACTGATCGTCAAAATTGCCACCTGCGACCTCGACGTGGCATCAAAGCGCCTATGAACTCTGTCGCAATCATCATCCCCACCTACAACGAGGCTCTCTCGCTGCCCGACCTCCTGAATGACCTCGCTCAACAAGAGGGGGTCAGCATTCAGGTGATCGTGGCCGACGGGGCCTCGAACGATCACACCTGTGCCTCGGTATCAGGACGAGCAACGGTCGTTCAAAACCATCGACCCGGTCGCGCGGAGCAGCTGAATTTGGGCGTAGAATACGCTCAACATGATTGGATCTTGTTCCTGCACGCAGACTCGCGGCTACGCGATCCCTACTTGATTAAAAACGCGTTGGAACACGTCGGCGCGCTTGGTTCATCAACAGCCGGCCATTTTCCAATCGAATTTGCGGGGCCCGATTCCGACCATCCAGGTTTTCGATTCCTATCGGCCAAATCGAAGCTCAACCGCCCATTCACCATCAACGGTGACCAAGGATTCTTGGTGCATCGTGAGCTCTACGATGCCGTGGGAGGGTTTGATTCGTCGCTTCCGTTTCTTGAGGACCAACGTTTTGCACAACGCGTAAGACAGCTCGGAGAATGGGTCACCCTGCCCGGCCATCTTCAGACCTCGACGCGACGATTCGCGACCGAGGGTTTCGGCCGACGTTACCTTGTCATGGCGGTCGTCATGGGCGTCAATGAAGCTGGGCTCGACGACTTTTTTGAGCTCGTAAACGCCTACACGCCCGACCCACGTGAACCGCTGGACCTTGGGCCAATCATCGCTGCAATCCGTCATATCACGTTCCATGACGGCCCAGACGGGGCCCTGCAATGCTGGTCAGATGTTGGACATTTTCTTCGCTTAAACGCATGGCAGCTGGCTCTTTTACTTGATGTCTATCTATTGCAGGACAGCCCAGTATCACTGACCGATCAATTCGATCGTCATGTCGCGGACAAGTTGAATAACCGCTGGGTAGATGTGTTGGCTGCTGCTCTTGCTGCTTCTTTCTTTCTGGTTGTGGTACCGACTTGGTGGTCCAATAAAGAACGCGCAATTTTTCGCAGGCGTTGAATGTCGAATGTCTTGATCGGTTCTGTGTTTTTGGAAAGGTATCGCATCGATGAAATCATCGGGCGCGGCGCCTTTGCATGCGTGTACCGAGCTCATCAATTGGACCTCGGCCGCGACGTCGCGCTCAAGGTCCTCGCGCCCACCAATGCACGCCCCGAAAAGCTGGCTGAGGCGAAGCTGCGATTCGAACGCGAGGCGAAGCTGGTGGCGCGCCTGCAGGACCCGCACACGATTCACCTCTTCGATTGGGGAACCGCTCCCGAAGGCGACATGTACATGGCGACCGAGCTGATCGATGGCCCGACGCTTCATGAAGTGTGGGCCCAAAGCGATCCCATGCCCTGGCAGCGTGCCATCCGGATCGTGATCCAGATTCTTTACAGCCTTCAAGAAGCTCACGAACTCGGTGTTTTACATCGCGACATCAAGCCATCGAACATCATGCTTTTCGACCGTCCAGGCCGCCCCGACCAGGTCAAAGTCCTGGATTTTGGCATCGCAAAAGCCTTTGAGACCGAAGAAGAAGATCTCGGCGAGAACTCAATGATGATGGCGTTGACGGCGCGCGGACGGGTGGTCGGCACTCCAGGATACATGGCCCCCGAACAACTCCGAGCCGAAGCACTCACGCCAGCCACCGACCTTTACTCGGTGGGAATCATCGCGCTGGAGTTGTTGACCTCTGAGCCCGCATTCAAGTCACGCAACGATTTCCAGACTGCAGCCCTTCAACTCGACGCCGCGCCGCTGACCGTTCCGGACGACATCGAAGTCCCTGACGCCGTGCGCGAGACCGTGAACAGCCTCTTGTTAAAACGCCCCAAGGAGCGACTGCAATCTGCGTCCGTCGCCATCGAAACTTTAAATGCCGCGATTCAGGGCACGACGCTCCCGGCACCTGAAGAGATTCTACTCACCGAAACCGTCGAAGACTCGGATAAGCCATCCAAGACCGCTGAAGCTCCCAAAGACTTCATGCTTCAGGCTTTTTTGGTATTCATTGCTCTGATGATGGTCGTGATCGCCGTGACGCTCTTTGCCTTCCTGGTTTAACTGACCTTCAGGACGTTACGACGCGCGCCTGGCCGCCAGCCCCATGCCACAAACGTACACACACCGACGTGGCAAATCGCAAGATATAATGCGGCATTACCCGGATCTCTTGCGCCCAAAATGGTCGTAATAAGAAAGGGTGCGCCAAGCAAGATGAGACGTTTCCGATAGAGCAAGCCCACACAGCCAATGGCCATGGCATAGAGTGGGAACTCCGCCCAAATCGCCGAGGTCATCGGCATTTTGGCCACCACCACGCCGACGCGAAACAAGACCATCGCAGTCATCGTGCCTGCGATCAGCATGCCAAAACGACGATTGATCTCGTTCGCAAGGAGCGAACGACGAAATAACAAAAGCAGCAGAAACGCGATCAGAACGGGCCGTGACACCGCCCAAAGGTGCGCCATCCGAGCCTCATCGGTATTTGCGAGGTCAGTATGAACCCAATTCCACAAAGACGATCCGCCCCATAAAAGCCCTGCGAGGATCATCAAGAACGACCGCAATCCCTGAGCAACTCGAGGATCAAAACGCTCCGCAATTCGCGAGAGCAAAGCCAGGTGCTCGGCCTCCTCCGCCCTATTTATTTCGGCCTCCTTGACCTTCGCTTGAAGCCCAGGATCGGGAGCCTCCATCGCATCGAGCGTAGCCCTTGCTCCCTGCACGTTGCCCTGAGCCAGATAGTACAAGATCAGAGCAATGGCTGTTCGCTTTAGCCCGTTTTGAGCCACGTCGTTATCTGGCCACTGTTTCAGGGCCTGCCGAAATCCAAACCGACACTCCGCAAAAAGGTCGGTCATGTCAGCAACCGACGTACCACCGCCGCTCAGCCCTGCCTCGAGCTTATCCAACACGAGTACCGACGCATCCGCCAGCTCGAGTGATCCTCGATGCTCCAGATAGCCTTCGATCGCTGCTGCAAATTCGTCCACCGAGGCAAAACGGTCGTCCTTGTCACGCGCCATCGCTCGATGAACGATGGCGACCAGCGACTTAGGCGTGTCGTCTGCAAAGATCACCGGCTCCGAAACAAAAGCCGCGCGCAGGACGTCCACCAAGTGCTCGCCCTGATGCGGCGGAACGCCTGAGATCACTTCGGCTAGATTCGCGCCCAAGAGGTAGATGTCTGTACGCACGTCGATGCCGTAGGCGTCTCCTACGGTCATCTCTGGCGCCATGTAGTTCGGCGTCCCCGCAAGTCCAAGAGAGTTCTCACGCGTCGGTTTGAGGGCGCTCTCGCTCCCATCCACACTGAGTGCAATCCCCCAGTCCAGGACGTAGACCTCCCCGAACTCACCGATCATGATATTTTCGGGCTTGATGTCGCGATGCACGATGCCGCGACGATGGGCGTAACGAATCGCGTTACAAACCTGGGTCAACACTCGAAGATGCCACACGAGGTCATGGCTGCCGGCTGCCAGAACTTCGGCCCACGAAGTCCCCTCGATGCGTTTCATCACGATGAGGGGCGCGCCATCGGAGTCACGCCCCAGGGAATAGACCGGGACTACATTCGGGTGTTCGACCAGGCCTGTGACGTAGGCTTCCTGAAGAATGCCTTCGATGATTCGAGGGTCGTTTGCTGATTTTGGCGTCTTGACGGCGACGTTGCGCTCAAGCCCAACCTGCCGGGCCAAGCCAACGCGACCCATCCCACCTTCGCCGATCAAACGAAGCCATTCCAAGTCTGGGCGCTTATCGCCGATGGCCTCAAACGAAAAATGTGGGAGCTCTTCGAGGAGCTTATGAGAGGTAGCTTTGGCAGCCGATCTGAGTGGAACGACTGTCTCGCCGGGGGGAAGTTCCAGCGTCCGCGAATCGAGTTGAAGCGTATCGAGAATTTTATCGAACTCGCCTTCCGGCACTTTTTCCATCTGAAACGAACTCACTTGCCGCCGTGAAGCCCACCACCACGAAAAGAACGGTTGGTAGGACTGGTCATGCGCGCCGACCGATAGGAACGACCACGCCAGTGAACATACATGTCACCCGATTTGCGTTCCATTTGTTTGTCCGAATTCGGATCAGGGCTGTCATCGGGACCAATCGCCAATGCCAAGGCGACTCCACCCACCAACAAGAATGCGGACATGGCGCCCAACATCAGGTTTTCGGTTTTCATGAACATCAGTTCCATCCTCTCCAGTCATCTCGAAAATAGGACACGATGACCGGCCTGACCAGTGTGTTCGGCTCGACGGGTTGCCTGGCCTTCAAATCCGCAGGAAATCTGAAGCTGCTCGCATCGAAGGCCGTCTCGTAATACCGACCCGTAAACGAACGCAGAGGAGCCTCCGGCGATTCCTGCAAACTTGCCAAACCAAAGCCCCAGATTCCGAACGACGGAACGTCGACGAAATAAGGCCGAACCTGCCATCCGGCCGTCTCGAGACTGCTGATGGATGACCAATAGGTACGATTGGCAAAAAATGGGCTTCCAAGTTGCGCTGCCACGAGCCCACCCTTGGCGACCACACGCATCAGCCCCTGATAAAATGTGACCGAATAGAGCTTTGCCAATGATTCATGATGGGGGTCGGGCAAATCGACAATCACCAAATCGAAGGGGCCCATCTGCGTGTTTTCGACAAACTCAAACGCATCGTCGTGAATCACCTTGACCACCGGGTTCGCAAACGAGTCGGCGTTCAGCTTACGAAGAGTCGGATCGGTGCGGCCTAGACGCACCATTGCAGGGTCGAGATCGACCAGCACAATCTGCTCAATCTCTTTGTACTTCTCGAGTTCGCGCAGCGCCAAACCGTCCCCACCGCCAAGGACCAAAACCTTGGAAATCTTGGCGAGCCGTGTGGCAGCCGGGTGCACCAACATCTCGTGATACCGATATTCATCGGCGGATGAAAACTGAAGCGAACCGTCCAAGAAAAGCCGAGTATCCAAAGCCTTACGTGTCATCACCATGCGTTGGTAAGGCGTTTGCTCCAGATACACCACCGGATCTTCGTACAGATTGCTCTCCACAATCCGTTCGATTTCGTGCGTCTGGAAAGCAGACAAACCCAAGACCGATGCCGTGATCAAACATGCCGCGGCTAACACTCGACGGCTGTGAATTTGCTTCCAAAATACCGACAACCCAACGCCCGCGATGGCGACATTGAGCAATCCAATCCAGGCCGGAGCGCCCAGAAGGCCCCAGAGCGGCAAAAAGATAAAAGGAAAAGCCAATCCACCGACCAGGGCACCGATATAGTCGAAGCCCATCATGGCTCCAACACTGACCCGAAGGTTGTTGCGTGTGCCTTCAGATAACCGAATCAACAAAGGGATTTCCAGCCCAATCAGGCTGCCAATCCCCAGAATCAATCCGACACGACCCACGTCGAAGAACTCGGTCCCGCCGTACAATAAAAAGAGCGTCAGCGAAGAAATCCCGCCCAGAAAACCCAATAATACTTCGGTCCAAATGAACCAATCCAAGAGCCGATTCTCGACGCGTGTCGAAGCGAAAGACCCGATGCCGTACGCCGACATGAAGAGGCCAATCGTCAGCGAATATTGGAACGTAGAATTGCCCGCAAGATAAGTGCTCACCGTGCCGATCGCGAGTTGATACACGATTGCGCACGTTGCGGCGGCACCGACGCTGGCCGTCAAAACGGCGAGCTCAAACTTCTGACGGGAAGGCGTCGTCATTAGAGTGCAGCGTGAACGATGATCGCGAACCCGATGTACGAGGAACCCTCGATCAGGCCCACTGCCAGATTATCTTTGATGTGGATTTCTTCGTCCAAATCAAAACGAACCAGCAGTCGCAGAGCGATTCGACCGAGCCAAAGCATCGCCAAACCAAGCAAATACATGCCGATCATCAGCAGCACATCTTGCCACCATTCCTGAGCGATTTTTTCGCCGACAATCAAGCCGTGAAGAATGATCGCGGCGGCGACCATAAACATACCGTTACTCGCACCCACCGCGGCATTCTTGTCTTCACAAAGCTCCTTTCGAGGATCGAAAGGCGCGATTAAATGATAGGCCAATCGGGCGACAAAGAGTGCCGCAATGCCTCCAAGACTCCATCCGATATATTGCAGTACGAGCATCCCGATTTGTTCGGTATTCATGCTTCCACCTGTGGTTTATTTTGAGGTTTTTCGTCAATAATTGAGATTTCTTTCCAGTCCACGATGCGGTGAATCGTCCATTCTTCTTCGCCAGACCTCTGGTCACGAGAATTCTCGATCCAGATTTCACCGGGTCTCGTTGGGAAAATACTGGGGCGATACACTTCGGAACGATAACTTGCCGTGGCCACACCGAGTTCTCGATATTCGGTGTATTTTTCGACGCCTGAATTATCCTGATCCAGTTCGTACCATGCATCACGGTAAATCACGTGTCCGTTATTTGCCTTGAGTTCGCCGGGCTCCGGTGGGGCTCCTAATAAAATCTGTCGATAATATTTGGTATGGTCTTCTCCCTCAGAATCTTCCCATTCTTTTTCCCATCGCGTCTCAGATAGAAAACGCACCAGACCAGAGGCAGATGTGAGCGTGAGCTCAATGCTGGTTTCACCGTAGCTTTCATAGGAGGCCCAGCGCGTGACGGTCCATTCCTCGCCACCCACCCTAAGGCGAGAGCCCGTCCCTAGCGTCGCCACCCATTCGGCCATTTTGTCGCCTCGTTTGAACCAAACCCAACCCGCAAGCACAAATAGGAGGCAAGCCACGATCAATAGTGGCCACTCGGCGAAGGGAGCTGGCGATGAGGAAAGCAACTGTCCGCCCACCGGGACACTCCCGCTCGTCGCCTGTTCAACGCCAATATCAACGTCGTATTTTCCATCCGCCGGAACGCGAAAATCAAATGCAGTCACAGCGTTTGTTTCGTCCCAAGTCCCGCTTTCGCCTTCCTCGTGCCAGGTTCCAGTCTCGTGCCAGTAGCTGTCATCCAATTCAAAAACCAAGGCACCGTTTTCATCGGCCAATGAGGCCGAAATGACCGCCGATGAATTCAAAGGAAGCGCACGAAGCGATCCAAAAGCGAGCCGGTAATGCAGGTCTGACTTCAAGTCTAGATTTGTAAACTCAAGGGCATTTCCCCCAGGCGTCAAAACACTTTGAGAACTCGCGACCACCGTCGTGGCGCGACGTATACCTGCATACCCGGCAAGGGCGAGCAGCACGATGCCCGCGATCAGGGGCAAGAGATGTCGGTTCTTAAGCATGAAGTTCTCTTATCACGTGATGGCTGCCGTGACCAAAGCATGTGTCAGGGGTTCATCTTTCGGCGAATGACTTCGACGGCACGGCAGGCGGGGCCGTAACCCGTGGCCTCGCACGCACGCCGAAAATGAAGCTCGATGGCTCCCAGGTCGGCGGGCATCGGATGATTTTCTTTGACCAACTCATCGCAAGCGACCGAGTCGTCACCGGCACACGCCAATTCCAGAAGATAAATGCCCTGGGTCTTGTCCACGCCGACGCCGCGACCATAGAGGTAGGCCAGTCCCAGATTTGAGCATCCCCGATAGAAGCCGTTCTCGCAGGAAAAGCGGTAGTTTTTCACCGCTGCGCGCATGTCCGTCTTGGTTCCACGCCCGGTTTCCTGAGCGTACCCCAGGTTATTGCACCCGACTGCGTCACCCAAATCACACGCCTTTTTGGCGTAGGAAAACCCCTGTTTTTCGTCTTTTGCGACGCCCACTCCCGAGAAAAAATAATGGGAGAGGCTAGCACACGAGATCGGCTCTTCGAGCAGGCAGGCCTTGCTGACATAAGAAAAAGCGAGGTCTGGATTGGCGGTCACTCCCAAACCTTTTTCGTACATGTTCGCGATCGATCCGCAGGCCGTAGCGTCGTCCTGATTACACGCCCACTCGTAGAGGTCTGCGGCCCAAACCAGGTCGGTTTCCATGCCCCTGCCAAATTCGGCCATCCACGCCAGATTCGTACAACCATTGACCTCGAGGAGCGTGCAAGACGTTTGAAAAAACGCCACCGCGGCATCGTCGTCTTTAGGGACGCCCAGCCCCTCTTTGAGCATCACGCCGGCGTTAACGCAGGCGCCGGCGTCCTTGAGGTCGCACCCTTTCACGTAGGCCGCCCACGCCGATGGATATTCTGCGGGACCACCGATCGATTTTTCCAACGTCCAACCATAATTGCGACAACCAACCGAGTGGCCACGCTCACAACCTAGACGCGAGTGTTCGCGGGCGCTGGGTTCGTCTTTGGAGATGCCTTGGCCGTTCATCTCAAGGTACCCAAGCCAGGTGCAAGACTCGCTGTCTCCCTGTTCGCAGCCCATGCGATAGAAGATCGCAGCCTGAGCCGGATCACTCGCATCGAGCGCGACGCCCTGGGTCCGGCAGTCTAAGGGTTGGCATCGTGGCGTGGTGCCATCCGGGGCTTTCTCCCATCCGGCTTGAGGGGCGCCGCAACCGACAAGAAACGAGAATAAAAGGATGTTTCGAAGCATGGACTAGACCCGCTGAAATTCGTAAAAATCCGGGAGGTTCAAAATCAGGGTCAGTTCATCGAGCGCTGTGTAGACCTCATCCAAGAAAGTGGACTCGCCGAGGTCTCGAACCTCCAACCGGTCGCGATAATGCTTTTCAATCCACGCTTTCAATGCCTGATAAAGTTCGGCATTAAACCAAATCCCCTGATGAGAGGCCTCAAGTTCCGATTTGGACAATGGCACCCGAAGCCGCAGGCAAGCAGGGCCGCCGCCATTGCGCATCGATTGTTTTAGACCGGCAAAATGAACCGAGCCAAACACGCCACGTTCAACGCAATCGGCCACATAGGCGGCTGTACGTGGATTTTCTGCGACCTCTTGGGCGGCGATCAGTCGGCGATTCTCGGGCGGCCCCACAATCTGCGAATTAAAGAGGTAACTCGTGACCGTGTCAGCCAGACTGACTTGATCCGCAGACACGATCTCACGCTCAAGGTCTGGAAACTCATCGATCAAAAAATCGGTGGCCGAGACCCCACCCACAAATGCTTCCGCATGCGCGAATAAGAGAGTCTCGTGGGCCACGGCGATCACATCGTTATGAAAGACCCCTGCGTCGATGGCTGCGGGATTCTGATGCAGAAACGCGGGGCGGCGCACGCCGTGAGTTCGGGCGATCGCCTCGAATGATTCGCGCGTCTGACGCGCCGGAAATCGAGTAGGCGCCGGCCCGTCCGCGAACGCGGATCTGCCGTACACAAAAACTTCGATGCCTGGCTCGGACGGGCTCGCCGCCAATCGCATGAAATTCGCAGCACCTTCGTCCGCAAACGCTCCCACACCGGGCAGAGGCGTATGATGGGTGAAGGATTCGCCCTCAGGAAAGATCGTTCGAAGCATCGATGCTGTGTGATCGACTTCGATCGCGCGATGAAACTTGCTCGTCAGGTTGGCGGCGGTGAAATGCACTCGACCGTCAAACGTGTCCGCCGAAGGGGAAACCGTCGCCGCGTTGGCCACCCACATCGCTGAGGCAGAGCTGCAAGCAGAGAGCAATCGCGGCTGTGTAGCCGCGGACCTCATCACGTCTTCATTGGAGCCCGAGAAGCCCAAACGACGTAACGTGGGCAAGTGTGGGCGTTCATGCGGCGGGAAAACTCCCTGCAAAAAACCCCACTCCCACAGCTCTTTCATTTTCTCCAACCCCTCAAGCGCCGCAGCCTTAGGATTGGCGACCTCGCCGCGGTTGGCCATTGATGCGACGTTTCCGTCCGAGAGTCCGGCATAATGATGCGAGGGGCCCACAAGGCCGTCAAAATTCGCCTCACTCATGACCGACCTCAAAAATCGTCGGCGTCGTCATCGGGGGTTTCCTGAAGCTCCTCGAGCGTGATCAACAACGAATCGTACTCGTCGTTGACGTCTTCGAGCTCCTGCAGGACCTCAACAACTTCGGTGTTTCGAAACACGTGGGAACAGATCGTCCAGTCGCCGTCGCGCTCGGCTTCAACCCAAAGCACCTCAACCCAATCCCCTTTTTTCGTTCTCTCGATTCCGAAGACCACGCGCACGCTTTCTTCATCATCCGCCTCGTGGTCGACTTCGGCGATTTCCAGGTCCTCAAGCGACGTCTCGAAACAAAACGTTTGGCTGTCATCGTCACTGGTATGTTCAATCAGTTCGAACTTCATCATTGCTCCCAAGGCAGGCCATTTGACGCGTTCTAGACACTGGTGGAAGTGTTGGCAAGGATAGATTCCACTTGGATTTCCAATCCGTTGACACCCGTGCCGGCTCGCCGCACACTTACTCGCATAACTGGGAGTCGTTCATGAAAATTGTGTGTTGGTCCTGTCACACGGTCGCTGAGTCGATCGAGACCATTTCTAGAACTCAAGAGTGCGTGAAGTGCTTGGTAGATCTGCATTGTTGCCGCATGTGCAAATTCTACGAAGAGTCGACGTCTAACGGCTGTAAGGAAACTCAAGCCGAGTACGTTCACCGCAAAGAAAAAGCGAATTTCTGCGATTATTTCAAACCGGGAATTCAAGGGGTCGTCGAGGAATCAAAGGCCGACGACGCCAAAGCCAAACTGAACGCGCTCTTCAAATTCTGAGGTCGTCACCGCCGATGGATCGGTGAATCCTTGACCACAGAAACGACCTGCCTCATCATCATTGCGGCGACAAATCCCAAAATTGTTACGAGGTATGAAGTGAAGAAGTTCCTTGCGTTGGCAATATGTGCAGTAGCTGTCGGTTGCGGTGATACCGCAACGACAACGACCAACAACAACACCAATAACACCACCAATAGCGGCACTGATCGAGCCGTCACAATTGCAGCACTGACAGGCAGTGCGACAGACGGTGAGGCCGTCTACGGGCAACTCTGTGCCGTTTGCCATGGTGCCGACGGTGCTGGAACAGCCGCCGGGAATTCCCTGATCGACTCGACGAAGACAAAAGACGAAGCCATCGACTCGATTTTGAACGGTGTGAGTGGGACAACCATGGCTTCATTTGCCGCCCGCACAGACCAAGAACTCGCAGACTTGACCGCTTACACGCTAGCTTTCCAGCCATGAGTACACCGGAGGTCCTCGACCGTTCGGGTGGCCTCTGGGTTGTCTCCAAACCTGCTGGATGGGTGGTTCACCCGACCGGCGACCCCACACAAGAAGACCTCTTGGCCTGGGCCCAATCCTTGGGTGCCCCCGCCACGATTGCGCCCTTGCATCGACTCGACCGCGAAACCAGCGGGGTCGTGCTTTTGGCCGAAAACCCTCAAAATCATTACGACTTGCTGAAAGGATTTGAACGCGGCGAGGTCAAGAAGACCTATTTGGCTCTCGTGGTCGGCCATCCTCGGCCTCAGGGCACGATCAACAAGATGCTGGACGACGACCGTCGTGGCAAAAAGCTTGAGGCCTCGACCTCGTACGTCACGCTGGAAACCTTCGAACGTTGTGCCCTTCTCGAAGTCTCGCCGACCACGGGGCGCAAGCACCAAATTCGGCGTCACCTCCACGGGATCGGTTTTCCCATTCTGGGCGATAACCGATATCGACCGCGCAAACGTATCAATATTCCAGGTTTCCCTGGCCGACTCTGGCTTCACGCAGCGCGCCTAGAATGGGGCGATCTCAGCTACGAGGCGCCCCTTCCCCAGACACTTCTTGAGCATTTGGAGTATCTTCGCTCCGTTTTACCGGAAAATTCCGCCACCACTGTGACATGAATTTCCGGTTCTAAGACCACCATAATTGAACAAATTGGGTTGGGTCCGCATGGCCACTGGGCTTGCCAGCGGTGGCATGCCCTATGCAATTCCTTGAACCAGCCGAGGAGGACAAGATGGTAGTCATCGCAAGCTGGACAGTAGACTCAAGGAAAATCGAACTCATGCACGAACACGCACGCAGCCGAGTCCGCGGTAAATGGGAATACCGCGTCGACGGTGAGGTCAAGATGTATGGATATGGAACGCCTCAGGAAGCGCGTGAGGCGATGCACAGCCGCCGCAAGCTCAGCTACTAAGGCTACCAGCAGGCCGGCAGGCCATCGAGCGCGGTAGCGGCCGGTGCTTCGAACTTCGAACAGTCGTCGCCATCCATGATTCGGTAGCTTCGACTTGTCGTGAATGGGCGCGCCGCGTCAGGCACTCCTTTTCCGGCATGCAGGTTTCGGGCGTCCACAGCAGGAATGCGACATGGAACAGGCGCATTCGCATAGGCACCAAGGTCAGACCCGTTTTTGGCCGCAATCACCAGGAATCGTTCTGCAGCGAGTGTCCCTTCAAGTTTGACGGCCTGAAACTCACCCAAAGACGATGGTTCTCCGACCTTCGTGGCGCCTCCCCAGATCATCAAGGCTTCTCCATCACCGTAGAGGTCCAACACCCGAGCCTGCAGTGGCTCAGAGGTCGCGAGTTTTATCTCGGTCGTCTGCCCGTTACACAGCGCTCCGCCTGGTCGTGCGTCGAATCGAAGCGAAACATCCTTGTTCTCCGTGGGCAGCTCCGTCAGGTCACCGCCTTCAACCACCGGTCCAATCATCTCGGGGAAGGTCACCGGCGACGCCGACTTGAGCTGGGTCCCCATGTCCAGGTTCCACGTAACCTCAAGCATCGACTCGCGCCCATGAAGCCGTGTCACACGGCCACGAAGCACTGCATCGACGCCTTTTGGCAATTTAAGACCGTCCCAATCTGGAGGCAGCCGAACGAGTTCAAGATTGGTTTTGCTGATGGCAGTCGAAATGCGGTCCACGAGCCACTCCGCGCGTGGCCCTCCGTCGATGCCCAAATCATGAACATTATCGATCGAGACACGTTTCTTTTTGGCCGTTAACAGAACGCCCTCAAGCTCACTTGCCACCTGAATCAGATCGCTGTCAAAACTGGCGCGTGGCGCCGCGTTAAACGACTCCACAGCGCTCGCTTTCACGACCGCCATCGCGCAAACCTGAACCGCATCCTGTTGGGTGTTCCATAACGTGATTTGAGGCTCGATCTCAGAACAACGATACCCCTGACAGATACGATCTCGCAGAGTCGTCACGGCCTTCGTTTTCGCGCGTTCTGAGGCGTTGTCTTCACTCACAGCCACGAAAGCAGTCTCTTGCAGGTAATTGGTGGGCGGAATGCGATTTCCAAGGCATTTTGACCCCTCAAGCGACGCTTGGGTGGGCACCTCTACCACCTTGGCCTCTTCCTTCTTTCCCTCATTTCCGCTGCACCCAACCACCAAACACATTGCTACGACAAACCGCTTCATTTGAACTCCGAGGTCGTTACGAGTTCTTGGAAGACCGGAGCAGCTTCTTCAATGCCGCCGGCCGTACCCGATTGGAGCGTGAACCGATACACAGCCCCCGCCTGATACGTGTCAAAGTGAAGGTAATGAGCCGCAAAGTTGGGATCAGGGTCTTCGTAGGCTGAGATCACGCCAGTGGTCTTGCCCCACACGACCTTCTCTGGCCCGGCGATCTTCACGTGGCCAATTCCAGAGGCACCGTACTCTTCGCTGGCCGCGCCTTGAATCCACGCTGCGCCTTGAGAAGCTGACATCTCCATGCGCGTCACCGAGATCTCCCCGGTTCCATACATATTCGTCATGTACAAAATGATGCCCATACCCACGGGGCCAATCGCCCAGTCTGTGGGTTGGGTAAACTCAAGATGACCTGTGTCGATGCGCGTCGACCCTGTCGTGTTGGTGTTCGTCGTCACGGTCTTGGTCACGTCACCCCGCATCATCCGGCCAACGCCCGGATCGGCCTCGCCGGCCCGAGCCAGAACAAGGTCGGGGTTTCCCTCGACGGCTGGCGTCTGTTGACGACCCCGAATCTGGCGAAACTGTTGTTTCAGCCACGCGTCCATGTCGCCCGCTGAAATGTCTTTGCCGGGTTCGGCTGCCCAACCGCGCAAACCGCCCAACAACAAATACGAAAATGCGGGACGTGTCGAACCCGGAAGCTGGCCGGCCACTTCGTCGCCAGCGGCCGCCGAAAACACCAACGTGCCTTTCGTGGTGGTCATCGGTTTCGAGATCGGAACCACGGGTTGAGTGCCCTCGGCCAGCAATTTACCTTCGGGGTCACGCCCCGAAAAACATGCGTCCAAGACCACAAGCGTTCGCGCCTGTTTGCCGGCCTCAAGCGACGCGATCAGAGATTTCCGAGGCAAGCTTCGGGCTTGAATACTGGTGATGGTTTGTTGGGCATCCATGCCAATGATGGCGCCATCCGAACCGTCCGTGAGCGCGGCTCCATGGCCAATAAACACGAACCAAAGCGACGCGTCCGCATCCGCCGTGGCGACAGCCTGATCCACAAAACGCTGGATTTCCTCGGAGGTCGCCGCTTTATCGGTCAGCGTGTAGACCTCTTTCATGCCCCGGGCTTTGCGAAAATAATTTTCCCAATCATTCGCATTCTGGATCGCTCCAGGAACGTCGGGCAAAAACGCGTAATCCTCGATCGCGACGATGATTGCGACGTCTTTCTGGGCGCCTTCGACGGGTTCCCAAGATGCCATTTCAGGCCAATCTTGAACCCCGCCCGACGTCTGAGTGCCGTTCGGAGCGGCACCAAGAACCGTGTATTGAGGCGTCGCACAACCCGTAAGAGCCGTGAATGCAAAAACAGCCAACCATTTAATCTTCATTATATTTTCCCACGCTCTCTAAATTCACGCGGCCATGGATGTCCGGAATGCTAGGACATCCATGGCCCAAAGTTGACTATTTTCCGGCGTTAAGTCGAAGTTTGGCCAGGTCCTTTTTGACCTCTGGAGTCAATTTGCCGTCGGCTTCCATCTGTTTTTCGACGGTGTCGATCGTGGCCACGGTCGCTTCGGCTTTTTTCTCGTTCGGGAAAAACGCCAAAACTCGCGCGACATACATGGAGCCGTCCGGCGTCCCTACCCTTTCCACCGCGCAATATCTGTCGTCTTTCACGAACGAAGCCAGTCCTTCTGCGGCTGTCATCACGACATTATCGTTTGCGACGTAACCCGCGACCACATTCGATGAGCTAAAGGTCTGCGACGAGATCGTTTCACCCAAATATTGGACTGCTTGAGTTCGCGCATGCCGCATGGCCATCGACCGAGCGATGTCGTCGGTCGCCGAGGGTGGCGAAACCCCAACGAAGAACTGTCCGTCGTTGCTCTTAGGAAGTTCATCCACCCAACTGCAATCATCGTTGATTTTTCTGTCGGTCACACGAAATGCAAAAAACACCTCGTCAAACTTCGTTCCGCGACGCCAGACCCAGCCGTCTGCGACTTCGAATCCACCACTGCCTTGAGCCAACGACGCCTGCGCGTCAGCGTTTGTCGCCGCACCTGATTTTTCGAAAATCGAGCCTTTCCCGTACCAAAACTCGCCAATATAGCGGTCTGTACAGTTGCCCGGGCCCGAATTGCAGCACGCTTCAAATCCCGCGGGATCCTCAACGTGAGCTACGAGTTTACGCGTCAGGTCATACTGTACTCGAATCGACGTGCCTGATTGGTGACCAAAATTGCCCGCCCCCTCGCCGGCGCCCTCGACCACTTTGGCTGCTTCGCTTTCAATTCCCAGATTCGCCGAAACCTCTGTTGATGAATTGTAATATTCATCAAAGTTACCGGCAGCTTTCACGTCTTTATAAGTGACGAATTTAGAGCATTCCGTCTGGATGCCTCTATTTTCGTCGATGGCTTCTTCAGGCAAGTCGTTGGCCAAAAATCGGCCGATAAAATGGGTAGGGTCATCGTCAAAAGAAGCGCGCAAAAACACGCCCTTTCGGGGGCCTTTCAAATTTGGGCCAAGTTCCTGCCCCGTCATTTCCATTTTGGGATCTTGTGGTCCTGAACATGCCGACAGTCCAACCAAAGCGACCACAGCCGCTGACACTATTCGAAGCTTCATCTCAATTCTCCATGATTTTATTTTTACGACCCGTGGTTGACGCGAGGTCGAGCGAGTCTATTCATTGCCGGCTGAGTTTAATCGACTTCCGATTCGAGCGCGTAGAGCCCGGCCATGAAGATTTGACGCATCGCCATTGCACGACGCAAGTCTTGGTTTTCTTCGGTGGCGTCGGTGATCATGGGCAAGAGCCGCTCGATTCGATCGAGCACGTCACCCCCCACAGAAATGTTCAAATCCACGGTGCGTGATTCCAACTCTCTATGCAGTTGATCCATTTGATCGGCCGTAATTCGGCGCGTACTGAACACATCATCGTCGTCGTCGATCATTAAAACCTCGCAGTTATGGCGGGAGTCTGCCCTAACATGCCGGAGGCTTCAAGCACCGCTCGTAGGTAGACGGGGCTCGAAGGCGGCTCTAGGGATTCCAGCGTACATCCAGAATTTTTCGATTGGGCACGTCCACCAGAAACTCAAGACTGCCGTACCGACTGTGAGCCACAACCCTAACAGGCTTCTGCGGATCGTCGAAATTTGCCAAATCTGCAAACTCGAGCTGAATCCCGTCTTTGGTCAGCTCATTCTTGCTGGGGCCCTCACCCATGTTGTCACCCACGCGAAAAACCGGGTCCATCCACGCCAATTCGCGAGGCAATACGAGCTTGAGGTCGTCTTTTCCGATGCCCAGATCCACGTCGACTTTGCCGGACTTTTCGACCAGCGCCCCCAGCGATTCGGGGGTGATCTTCATCGCGTCAAACCACGACTTTTCGGCAGTGATCACGTCTTCAGGTTTCTTTCCAGTGCTCGTTGGCCGGGTTTGAGCCAGGCGATACTGATCCGTGTCAACCCACACCACCGCATCGTCTGTGATCAAAATGGAACGTCCCAAAACGATGTCATCCACGCCCTTTTTCTGCCCAAATAGATCCCAATCCACCTCGAGTTTGCCAAAATCAGTTTTGGCCTTTGCCGCAACCACGGGCACGGTCTCCCCAACTTTGAACACCTGGTAATCGTCGCGATGCATGTCGGTGAAACGGATCGCCATCAACAAGGTGGCATTGCGCAACGGCCGATCGCTTTGATTCGAGACCACGACGTCCAGCGCGCTTCCCAACAAAGTCGGCTCGGTTTCCAAAAAGAGGTGCGAGTCTTCGACCAAGATTTTTTCGAACTGCGACCCCATTTTTTCGGAACAATATTTGAGGTCCTCCAAGATCAGGTTCCATTGCTCCTGATTCCGTCTGCGCGAGAAATGATCCAGCACCTTTTTCCGCCCCTTTTCGTCGTCGCCCGCTTCGAAGAAAGCCTGTGCAAGATGAAGGTCCGGACTGAACGCCCCCGCCCCCACCATCGTGGCCTGATAGATATCGACGATCGCGATGCCTTCCTTGGACTTGCGCAGAAAAGAACGCGCCGTATAGGGATCCATCATGTCGGTCAAAAGCGCTGATTGTTTGGGATAATAGGCCGCAGCTTGTTGAAAGAGCAGAGTCGCCTCGGCTGCGTTGCCATTGCGCGCATTTGCCAACCCCAGCAGCAAGAGCGCAGGAGCAGTGCGGTCGGGATGATTTTTCACAAAATCATTCAATTTCGAAATCGCCAAGACGCGTTGCTGTGCACCCTCAGTCGAGGTCGATAACTCGATCAAAGCCCACGCCTCAAGAAGGTGGGCCTCAACGTCGTCGGGAGCCTTTATGGCCGCCGCACTTGAAGCCTCCAACGTCGCTTGCCAATTGCCTTCGGCCGCCGCCAGATAGGCGCGATCGCGCAGCAAACAAAGCTCATCCCACTCGGCTAAATGACGGTAATAAACGGTCGAATAGTCGTTCATCACGCCGAGCAGCTCGAGCTCAAGACCCGAAAGAGCGTCCAATATTTCACGGCGCTCGGCTTGCTCTTTGCGCAGGTCATTTAGGACCGTCTTGGCCTGCTCCCTGTCCAAGCTGGCGCCCGGCGTGGCCATCGAGACATCCGCCTGAACCATCGACATCGCAGACAACACGGTACGGGTCACCGTGTAGGTGGCTTCTTGGTTTTCGAGCTCTGTCTGCCGCGCATAAACCTTCATCAAGACGTCCATCACCTTGCGACGGGCGTCCAAAACATCGGGGGCCACCCCCTCAAAATCCTGCTTGACCATCACCTGCAGGTAAGACCGCAGATCTCCTTCCGACTCCAACGCTCGATCCATGGCGTGAATCACGCGAACAGTCTTATCGATATCGTAGGCGGACTCGACCGTCTCCACCTTGAGCGCTTCGAGAGCGGGCGAAAAAAGCACTTCAGCGTTTTCCTGCGCGGTCTGCAGAGCGACTCGCTTCTGCCATTGCCAGATGGCAACCACCCCCACAACGATCAGAATCGGTACCAAGAGCCAACGAAGGGGATTTTTGGGTTTTATTTCTTCCATGCCGGCAGTCTGCCGGTGAACGCGCAACCGAACAAGAGGCCGTTTGATGCCGTTTTCGAGGAATTCGGTAGAGCTAAACCCGCTGAAGTTGTCACGGAACAGACAGAAGGTAGACTGATTCCTATGAGAAACCCGCTTGCTGTCATCCTGCTCCCTCTCGGCCTGCTCGTGAGTGGATGCAATCTATTCCTCGAACTCACACCCATTCCAACTGGGGGTGATGCCGACATCGATTTGGCCACGGATGCGGGCCAGACCGGCGATGACTCGAACAGCGACACGAACGTGAACGATGCTGCGCCGGATTCCGACGCCGGCATAGAAAATCAGGGACCGTGGAAGTTCGTTGCAACAGGCACTCATCACTCGTGCGCCATCTCAAAAATGGGCGAGACGTATTGCTGGGGTTATGGAGGCGACCATCAGTTGGGCAACGGCGATATTGAGTCGTCGGCGGTCCCAGTTCTGGTGCCAACCCCGGGGTTCGAACTCAGGACCTTGACGCTCCACGAAGAGTTTTCGTGCGGACTCGACACCGACGATGAGCTCTGGTGCTGGGGCTCTTTTGGCAATTTCGAGGGATCCCAATACGACACGCCAACCCACATTATGCAGGGTCAGTGGAAAAAAATTGATGCCTCAAGAACCCATGCCTGCGCGCTGAGCATGAATGACGAACTATGGTGCTGGGGGCATAATCATGCCCAACAAATGATGCTTGCGGATGGGTCGACGCCAGATGACGTAGGCGAACCAAGTGTCATCGATCGAAAGAGCGACAACCCAATCATCGATTTTGCCGTCGGCGGCAGCATCACCTGCATCCTCTACGCGGACCGGGTCGACTGCAGAGGCAGCTCGGTGGATGGGAGTTCTCCAGACAGCGGGGAAATCTCCATTCCCCTGACTTTTGCAGCGACTCGAATCGAAGCGGGAGAGCACCACCTATGTGTCTTGGATGACACCGGCCAGGCACAATGCGTCGGCAGTGCTCAATACATCGCACAATTCCGCGAGTCCGCGACCCCGACTGAATTCGCAAAGTTCAGAAGTGCACCCAACCTTAGGGACTTATCGACCGGAAACGAGTCTGCCTGCGGCATCGACACCGATGGGCACCTGACCTGTTGGGGCGCAAATCACCGGGGTTATTTGGGCCGAGGTTTCGAGACCAATAACTTCGCCCCATTTGCACCTGACCCCACACTCAGCGAACGGACTTACACTCAGGTTTCCTCGATCTACGAACACACCTGCGCGCTGACCGTGAGCGGCAATATCGATTGTTGGGGGCTTGGAACGTATGGGCGACTTGGAGACGGCGAGCTTGGTTTCACCGAAGACCCCGTAGCGATGATCGCAGCCCGCAGCTTCGTGAAGGTTGAACTGGGCAATTACCATACGTGCGGACTGCAGGCAGACGGCGGCGTCGCATGTTGGGGACGCGGGTTTTATCAAGGACTTGGCAATGGAACGCTCGATCACCAGCCCGATCCTGTCGACGTCCCGGGAGTTGACGCACGGTTCTTGGCCGTTGGAGGATATGTGGGCTGCGCCGTGAACAAGGACAATACCGTGGCCTGTTGGGGCCTCGATGAAGATGGGCTTTTGGGCAACGGCAGCCGCTCAAACGCCTTGCTTCCCGACGTGCAGGATTTTGTCCCCACCGACCCCATCGCTGGCATCACCGTGGGCCAGAACAACGCGTGCTATTGGCTCGATATCGCCGACAACACAACAATTAACGGATATTGCTGGGGCCGAGATTCGACCCTCGGCACTACGGGCTCGGGACTCACCCCCGTTTTGTTATCCAACCACATGTCTCGGGCAGACATCCGAGCGGGTACCGACCACGTGTGCGCAACAAATTTCAGTGATCTGGGCATCTGTTGGGGGTTGAACGCTTACGGCCAGTTGGGCAATGGCAACACCAATAATTCGGGGACGGCCGTCGCATTGGTGGGAGGACAACCCACCAAATTCAAAATCGTCCAAGCCGCCGATGGTTTTTCATGCGGTATCGATCTGTTGAATAAATTGTGGTGTTGGGGCGAGGGTGGACGCCTTGGAGATGGCACAGGTACACAACGCCTCTTGCCCATGCCCAGCCTGCTCGAAGTGGAAGTCAAAGACCTCGGAGGCCAAGCGGGTTCAATGTGCGCCATCACGATGTCTGACGAGCTCTATTGTTGGGGTAGCAACAGACTGGGCGCCGCTGGAGTCGGCCGTTCTGGCACAATCTACACGCCCACGCGGGTAAACTTGCCCGAGCCGGTTGTGGACGTTGACGGAGAGTCGTCGTCGATGTGCGCAGTCGGCGAGTCCGGCAAGGTCTACTGTTGGGGCGAGCAAACCTTCTACCGCGCAGGTGACCATGTATTTGGAATGAAAACCTCGCCTTCGCGAGTCATCGACCCCATCTGATCAGTGGTACTCTTCGCCATTTTCACCGTGATACACGATGCTGTAGAGGTCACGACGACGGTCTAGAATCGTCCTGACCGTTCCCGTGCGACGTGTGCGACGCAGCAGGTCCATGTCCAAATCATGTACCAACATGGTTTCGACGTTTGCTGTGGTCTCGGCCGCAATGCCGTCACGCGCAAATTCGATATCTGACGGGGTCAGGATTGCCGACTGCGCGTAATGGATATCCGAACCGTCGATCGATGGCAGATTTCCAACCGCCCCGGACATCACCACATACACATGATTTTCGATGGCACGTGCTTGAGCGCACGACCGAACCCGCAAATATCCGGAGCGGATATCGGTATTAAACGGAACAAAAAGAACTCGCGCCCCTTTCGAAGTTGCGATTCTGGCGAGTTCTGGGAACTCAACGTCATAACAAATCAAAATCGCAATCGGTCCGCAATCGGTTTCAAAAACGTCAACCCGATTACCGGCTTTGACGCCCCACCACTGAGCTTCCGAAGGTGTGACATGGATTTTGTACTGTCGGTCCACTCGTCCATTTCGATGGAAGAGATACGAGATATTGTACAAAACACCGTCCTCAACCGTGAGGTGAGTACCGGCCACAATATTCACATTGTACTTGATCGCCATTTGGCCAAAAAAGTCCGTGAATCGGTCCGTGTAAACGTTAAGCGCGCGCGCTGTTAGGTTCGGCTTATTCGCCGTCACCAATGACATCAGCTGGTTCGTGAACAGTTCGGGAAACACCATGATATCGCAGCGATAATCACTCGCTGTATCGATGAAAAAGCGACACTGTTTTTCAAATTCTTCAACGCTTTCGACCGAACGCATTTGGTACTGAACCGAACACACGCGAATGCGGTCAGGAAGTTCCTGGTCATCAGGAACAAATTCAGGATTCAGCCATTCCATCAACACCGCATAACCACAAGATTCGGTGTCTTCAGGAAGGTAGCCCGCCAAAATGCGACGAACCGTGAACTGATTGGAGCGTTGCGCGTTGATGACGGGATCGTCAAATTCTCGCGAAATGATGCCTTTCAGGTATTCCCGAGCCGTGAGTTTATCCTTGTGCTCATGGTAGGTCGGAATCCGACCCGCAATCATGATGCCCTTCAAGTTCAGCTCGATGGCGAGTTCCTTGCGAGCGTCGTAGAGCCGGCGAGCCAAACGAAATCCTCGACGTTCCGGATCGACCGCAATATCGATTCCGTAAAGCGTGTCCCCGGTATAATCGTGCGTACGGAGCATGCCGTCGTCGGACACCTGAGCGAACGTATGGTCGCCCAAAAAATCCTCGCCGTGCACGATCAGGCTGCTCGAAATAGCGACCAATTCGTTGTCCAGTTCGATGCCAATTTGGCCTTCCGGAAAAATCTTGAGATGACTCTCAAGCTCCTCGCGCGACCACGCTGTGATCGAAGGAAAGCACCTTTCGTGCAGCCCCTGAATGGCATCAAGATCGTCAAGACTCAGAGCGCGAACAAGAAGTCGGGCGGTTTCTGCTACTTCAGACATCTGTACTCCATCGCATGCGCTCTCGCGCGGGCTGCAATCAATCGTTTTCCAGCTTCGTCCTCGTTGCGTCCAAACGCGATGATACCATCGCGATGACCGCCCATCGAAAACACACCAACTCCACCGAGCCGTCTGGCTATCGCTTCGACAGCCAACACCATCTCAGGAGTTCCGTACTCAACATCTTCAGGGGTAGAAGAAAGACCGAGGTCCCTCGCGTAGTCCCATATCACGGCGTCGTGGGCATGCAACACACAACGAATATCGGGGTTCATTTTGTATAAGACTGCGTGAGTCATCGACTCTGACGATGGCCGAACCTCCCCGTGGCTCACGATTCGAGCGGCCTCATGGTCAAACGCCTCGACGCAGGCAAAATCCTTGGATATGGGTGCTTTCAGCCCGGAAGTCTGAGATCCCGACACCAGAAAAGCCCCCACCGCGTTCACCCGAACCGAGACGTTGCCGTAACCAAGTCCACCGTAGCGGGCGAGGTCTTGGCCCACCATCCCCAAATCAAACATGACGCGACGCCAGCCCAGGAGTGGCCCCAAGAGCTCAGCCAGCTCGGCAGAGAGCGGAGCGTCGCTGTGTTCCAGTTCAAACTTGATGACGCCTTCCTGCTCGCCCATGATGACCTCATGAATCAATCTGTTGCCGTTATTCTGTCCAGCGCCTTCGACGACTTCGAGGGGCTGGGCGAACCCATGAACCTCGAAACACCGCATGGCCCGCAAGTCGTGTACCCGTACCATCGCGCAGACAGGCCCGCATATGCCATTTTCCGACACGGGCGCCCACATCGACTCCTCCCCAACCATATCGACTGGAGGGCCCAAGCCGCAGCGCTGAAAATGTTGAACGTAGGTGCGCTGCTCATCACAAGCAGTGTAGGCGTGCTTCGTCAGGACGTGCCGCTCAACGTGCCTCTTGTCGTGTCTGACCTGTTGATGCCCGACAATCGCCTTCCCGACGGGAGCCTGTGCACCATGTTTGTGGAACCCGGCGCAGACCACGGGCACCTGGTCATTCAAGCGGGCCTCTTTGATACAGAAATCGGTAAGAGCCTGGTGCAATTGGGAGCGCATGAAATGCCGCTCTGTTTTGTGTATGCGCCTGGGCCCCGCACCAAAACGCCTGCCGAAAACCGCTACTGGGCGCAGGTCGGCGGCGACGTGAACTCGATGAGCCTTGGTCCAGAGGTTGTCCTCGCCAATGAGCTCCAAATCCCGTGCGCGGCTCTGGTTGTCGGCCACAAATACTCTCACCCGGACATTCATGCCGGCAAAAACTCAGAGATTGCGGATTCCTTAGACGATGCCAAATTCGCCTTCCATGGGATCGTTACCCGCTGGCTCTCTACCGCTGCGCCCGTTATGTTCAAGAACGTTCTCTTCAGGTTCTGAAATGCAGTGGAAGGAAATTTGCGAACCCTGGGTGGGCTCTCCCGCGACGCAGGAGCGATTGCTCGGAGGTTTGATCAACGATGTGTACCGAGTCAGTGGGCCATTGGGCTCGCTCATCCTGAAATCCGCGCCAGCTTTTATCGCCTCGGCGCCAGAAATCCCCCTCAGTCCCAGAAGGCTGGCCGTCGAAAACGCCGCGCTGAAAATCGCGCAGGAATTCGACACCAGGTCCGTCCAAGTGCCGAACGTTTTGCATTTCGATGAATCCGCTTCGGTGCTGCTCACCGAGGATCTCGGCGTCGGGCCGACGCTTCGAAAATCCGACAACCTGATGGCAGATTTGAACGATTTGGCGGCTTGGTTAAAACGCCTTCATCAAAGCACGCAACATCTTCCAGAACTGCCGGACTTTGGGGTGCACGCAGTACGAAAAACCAATCAGTACGTTCCGCTTAGCGAACAAATAAAATACTCCAATGGCGCATTTTCAGAAGAATTAATCTGGGTCGCAGATTACTTCTCGACTCGCCCAAGTTGTTTAATCATGGGCGATTTGTGGATGCCTTCAGTCCTAAAACGCAAAAATCTATTTATTATCGACTGGGAGTTTTCAGCGCACGGACACCCCGAACAAGATGTCGCTCACCTCGCCGCACACCTATTCCTGAGTTACGGCTCAGCACTTGAATCGCATTTTTTAAACGCCTACCAAATTGGAGACTGGAACGAGGTCCAATGCCGGGCCTTCCGGGCCCATCGCGGAGCCGAACTCCTTCAGCGAACCATCGGCGCGTTTCCGGGAACCGGCGGGGCATCCGCGAAAAGCCCCGCGCAGATGAGGGCAGTCGCGGAGCGTTGGTTGGTGAGTGCGGGGCAAGGCAACGAAGTCTAAAAGGCTTTCATCTTTCGGCCGTCATTCGCTTCGAAATAAGGCACCCAAACCAAGCCACAAAATCGAACATCGACGTCGGTTTTCCGCGGAGTCAAAGACTTGACCTCGATTGGAAAAGCACCCGGACCAAATTTCTGGGATTGCTCCTGAAGCTCAGCCTCCATCTCTTGACGCACCCGATCGACGTCCTCAAGCTCCCTTGCATAGGCGTCCTCGGCTCGTGAGATATCCGACTGGGCCCTTGCGGACTTCGTGGCTCGGGACGCCGTGGAGCGCACGCCTGAGCGGACGCTGCGGCCCATGAACGCATCAAAAATCGACGAACCAAACGAAATCGCGGTGTCCATCTGAGCCTGACGGGCCTCGCCACGCTCTTTGTCCACTTTCTGCTGAGCGCGTGCGACCTGGTCCTCTTCGCGCTCCAATTTCGTTTGAAATTTCGACCGAATCTTATCCACAGCGGCATCCCGACGTGTGCGCACTTCCATTGCGACTCGTTCCTGAAAAGCCGCTGCACTTTCACCTGACGTGCTTGAAAGCTTCAGACTCGGGCATTCATAGACATCAAAAGTCTGGTTTCGATAGAGGTAGTCTTCCAATTCTTTTTGCAGTTCTTTGTAGGCTTTTGGGTCTCGAGCTTCCCGCGGGAAGTCCAGATATTTAGCGCCTTGCTCACCTTCTTGAGTCAAAACAGACGCGTCGAACTCGACGGAGGAAGCCGAAGCCCAATCGACCAAAACCGGTGGTTCCACAAACGCCGCGATGCGATGAGCCGGCAATTGTGTGGACACACCAAATTTCGAATTCTCGAAATGAACCGTCGCGGCGCAATAACACATGGGGCGGTACAGAATATGAGAGTCAGGCGGTTGCGCCAAACGAATCGGAAGGTAAAAAACCGGCAAATCGTCGGCTAGAATCGGCGCGACAGGCTCGGCCACCTTTTTTGCCACGGGAGGCTGGCTCATGCTTGATGGTGCCGTCGCCTGCGTGGCGCTAAGCCGCTGAATATCATCGCGGGTAAGCGGTCCCTTCAAAAAGCTCATGGCCCAACGGGTTTCGAATTCAAAGGGAGCTGGCTGATGCACGCTGTGCAAAAGAAATTGTCGCGACTGCAGTTGTGAGAGCTTGTCGGATAATGCCGCACGGTCAAAATCACCACTGGCCGTCAAACCATCGACCACTCGGGCGACATCGCGTTCGGTCTGCAAACGTCCCAAGAACCAGGTCCCAGCATTCGACAACGCTTTGTAGTCAAGATCAGCCGGGTTTTGCGTGGCGAGCACCAACCCTAACCCGTGCGCACGCGCCTGTTTGAGCATGGTCAGCAGCGGTTTTTTGGACGGTGGCTCGGCGACAGGTGGCAAATACCCAAAAACCTCGTCCATATACAAAATGGCGCGCAGGCTTGTCGTGCCCGGTTGACTGCGCATCCACCCCAACATCCGATCGAGCAACAAAGTCACAAAAAACATGCGTTCGCTGTCGCTCAAATGCGCAATCGAAAACACCGAAATCTTGGCCTTGCCTTCCGGCGTGTAGAGCAATTTATCGATATCCAGCGCGTCGCCCTGCATCCACGCCGCAAACGACGGCGAAGCAAGGAGCGTGTTCAGCCGCATCGAGAGCCCCTGCCGGGCCTTCGCGGGAAACACATCATCGACATCCATGATCCCGATCGTGTCAAAAGGAGGCTTCTGAATCCCGCGAATCAGACTCACAAAATCGACGTCGGTTCCCGCCTGCCAATCATGTCCAAGCAAATGAGACAAAAACACGTGTTCAGGAGACTGCAAGGGGTCGGCATCAATCCCAAGCAGCCCCAGAAGCCCAGAAACCGTGCTCTCAATTCGGTCGGCCATCACGTCTGGCTGTGACCGAATATTCTCGGGTGGCGCTGCAAATGAGCTGAGCAACGAAATCATCCGACCGGCCGACGCCCCCGGTGTGTAAATCGTGACTTCAGACGAATTTTTGAGCTTCGCAATCCGCTCCGGCGTCTGCCCCCAAGATGCCAGCCCTTCTTTCCACTTCTTTGCCTGAGCACTGGCGAGCTCTGGCACCGAGAGTCCCTTGCGACGGGCTTCTTCGGCATCAACCCAAGGCTCAAAGTCCGAGGGCAACAGGTTCGGAAAGGTCAGCGCAAGATTGCCAATATCGCCTTTGGGGTCGATCGCGATGCATGGGATGCCGTCGATCGCTGCTTCCTCCAACAGGTCGACACAAAGTCCAGTTTTCCCGCTTCCCGTCATGCCCACACAAATCGCGTGTGTCAGCAGATTTCTGGCATCGTAAAGTAAGGGTTCGTCGGGCGTCTTCGTCCCACGGCCAAGGTAAAAGAGTCCAAGTTTCTCAAATTGATCTTCGTTAAACATCATCGAACCCGTATCGCATTAGAAAGTCCCACACCAAACCTCATGCTTCCGCGATCGCCCTCAGGCAAGAGCGTGGCCAGGTAGGCCGAGCCAGCATTCAAGGTGACGCCAAAGGCAAAATCAAAATCGTTATCTGCATCGACCGTCTTCTGGGCAACAACGATTACACGTGGTTCTGGAGCCGGTCCAATCTCCGCACTTCGGGTGTCGTCACACGACCCCGCAGGCACCTCAAAAATCGTTAACACGCGAGGCTTAGCGCCCGCCCCCTGCGTCGATCCACGCACACGAAACCAAGCGGCTGAATTGACGTCGATCGTGTCGCCGCCAAACCCAAGCCAGGCTCCCGTCGACGAATAAACATCGAACTCAAACGCCACGTGATTGTCGGACACCGACACATGACCTGCATCCATTCCAGCAATCAATTCCTGCCATTCAAGGTTCTCGGCCCACACTCGAACCTGGGGGTAACCAAGCGGAGGATTGGTCACACTGCCGGGGTAGTCGATCGCGACGCGATGGTTGTCGCTGCCCGCGACCAGTTTCACATCTTTTCCCAGCGCCAAGTCACACATATAGGCTTTCAGCGACTGGTCATCGTAGAAATCCCAGCCGGCCCCTCCGTTGTAGACCTCGAGCGCATCGTAATCACGAGAACTCCAATCGAACGCCACCCACGAAGTAGGGCCCATCGGGTGATTGACAGTCACATAACAGCCCGCCGCACGGGCCTGTTCGATCGTATCCGCACCCGAGACCACGCCTCGCGGCCGATCGATGAATGCCACGTCAGGGTCAAAAGTCTGCAGATTTCTGGGATAACACCCGATATGACCTCTGGATTTGTACCCCAGACCGTCATCGGTAGGACTCATTTCATTGCCGTCGATCATCAAAAACTGAGCGTCAGACAGCTGTGCAGCTTTGCCCCAAAATGGAAATTCGGGCCCCAAATTGAAAAGCAGCGGGTCTTCCTCCGTCGTAGAAGGATCGCTCCCGGTGCTGTTGCTGTGGTCGGTCAGCACCAAGAAGTCGAGGCCCTGCTCGAGAGCCCTTGCCTTGAGCGCCTCGGGCGTGCTTTCGCCCCCTGTGTCGTTAGAGGCACCAGACGCGTGAACGTGCAGATCGCCCACCCACCACCGACCGGGCAACGTGCGTTCGCCAAATAATGGCGGCTCCAGATTGGCTTGGGAGTCGTTGCCAGCGTCACTCAAAAGATCGGCCGCAGCGTCGAGAGTCGATGCGTCCAAACCTGCTCTCGTGGAGGAACTTTCAGAACACCCAGTGAGCGCCAAACACATCAGAAGTACGGATTGAATTCTCACGGCGGTCCCTAGAGGTCACCCTCAAGTTGCAACGCCGCAGCAACATAGGGAATCGCCTGCGAAACATCCTCCCCTGTCCTGAAGCGATTCTTGACGTACCAGTTCGCCAAGCCAATCGCCGTGGCGCGCTGAATTCGTCCTTGTCCCTCATAAAACGGCCACGCCACCAAGGGCCCAATTCGATGAGACGGACCATTCGGATCTTCGTCGGCTAATTCGTCGGAATACACGGCAAACGACGAGTTCATACGCACACCCGCCACAAGTCCCGAGGGGAAGAGCCACACGAGATCCAGGTCGTTTTGGACAAACCAGCCTCCGTCCTCGACCAGATAGTCAAATTGGGGCGAGTAATAGAGCGGCTCGTCGTCCTCGAGATTCAAGTCGACGTGCGTCATTTGAAGATGAGACCGCACGGCTACTTGCTTCACGGCCACCTGAAAAAGCGCGCTGAACGTAAGGCGGACACCAAGCGCCGAGCTGTTCTCACCCGCGTCGGAAATCTTATCGAGCTGCGTATCCGAGTAGTCTGCGTTGACGGAATCAAATCGCGCGACGTGCCCAAAATTCCCATAGAACCCGATCGCCTCGGCACGTGCACGCAACCGCAAAATACTTAACGGCTGCAGCTGGGCCTGCAATCCGACAAAACCATAGGCTGGCGTCGATGCACCCAGAACGCTGGCTTCAACGAAATTCGTGGCAAAAAGCGGCTTATCACTTTTATAGAGCGGCTTGCGATACGTCACCATTGCAAGCTCTACGAGACCCAGTGGGTTGAAGGCCGCCGCTGTGAACGATTCCCAACGCAGCTTGCCATCTTCGGCCCAAGCAGACATTGGAGTGCAGATCATGGCCAAGATAACCATGTGACTGAAAGACTTTTTATTCATAAGCCAAAGCTACCATCGCGCCCGTGCTGGCAGCAATCCGAATACGTTTGCGCCGAGGCATGGTATTCCATAGGCTCTGTATCCCTCTCTTCGGCGACAAATCTGATGCGCAGTATTTATGCACTCAGCCTCTCAATTCTATTTTCCGCATGTGCCTCGGGCGATCCGCCCACGAAGGCCCAGACGGAAGAAGACGTTGGCATCCTGTTTCCGGATGCCGGAAACACCAATGTGGATGCCGATACCGATTCGACCATCGACCCAAACAACCAGCCTGGGCCTGATTGGGTCGTCAAAGTCCCAGGTGCGCGAAAGACGATCATTCTTGAGGGCATGCGCTTGCTCCCAGAAGGACCAAGCTATGGCCAGATTCTTGTGGCAGACGGATTCATCCGTTGCATCGCCGCAGACTGCACCAACGATCCCGACGCTGAGACTCCCACGATCCTGGTCACCACGGGGGTCATCACGCCCGGCCTGATCGACGCCCATAATCACCTGCCCTACAACTTCTTGCCCGAGTGGAACCCTGGCCAACGGCGATTCCAGAATCGCTACGAATGGGCCGACGACCCCAGTTACGAGGCCCACGTCGCGCCCTACTCGAATCACCGTTCTTCCGGATCGCACTTTTGCCCCGGCGCGCGATGGGGCGAACTTCGTTCGCTGATCCACGGAACCACGACGATGCAAGGGCAGAGCCTGAGCCAAAGCTGCATTCATGGCATGGTTCGAAACGCAGACCACATACAAGATCTGCAGTACGACCACATGCGCACAACGATCTCGAGCCCTCGTGGCATCACCGACGACGAGGCCACCGGATATCTGGCTTCGTTCCAAACACCGCTTGAACCCGCCACCCGCTTCGCCGTCCACATGATGGAAGGATACGCAGGCAATAACGTCGAGCTTGAGTTCGGATCGTTTGCCGGGCGAGACACGCGGACCAACCGGCATCAGGGTGTGTCTCTACTTTACCCTGACACCGCAATCCTGATTCACGCCATCGCGCTAACCGACGCAGAGCTCGATGAAGTCAAGGCGACAGGCGCGAAAATCGTATGGTCGCCGTCCAGCAATATCGCGCTCTACGGGCGCACGTTGGACATCAAGAAAGTCGTAGATCTTGGCATCACGACTGGAATTGGACCGGATTGGACGGTTTCTGGCGAGGACGACATGCTCGCCGAGCTACGCTACATCAAGGAATTCGCAAAATTGACCGATATTGAATCGACGTTGCCCCCGAAAAAGCTCTGGGAAATGGCGACGCGCGATAATGCTGAAGTGGTGGGACTCGCCGAGTTCATCGGCACCCTGGAAGTCGGAAAACACGCCGATATCGCGGTCTTTCGTGGGGATGCCGATCCCTATTCAGCGGTTGTGGATTCAGACGCGCGAGACGTCCTGCTCGTGATGATTGAAGGCGAAGTCTACTACGGAGACGCGGCATTGCAGCCGACCGTCGCCCGCAATGACCTCTGCGAATCCATCACGATCTGCGGGAAAACCAAATTCGTTTGCGCTGCCGAAAACGCCACCGACGAATGGGCCACCGTCCCCCAAATCCATCAGGCTCTCTTTGACATCCTCGAGGGCACCGGCTATCCCGCTGAAGAACAATACAAAAGGGGCAGCGAGCTTCTAGAACTCGCTACGTGTCCTTGATTCTGGTGCCCACACTTTTTGGATGGGAAGTACGATGGATGACTCACTCGTCGATTTCATCAATTCGCTGGACGACCCCTGCCTCGTCGTTGACGACGATGGCGACATACGACACGCAAACCCCGCCGCCACGCAGGTTTGGCCGGCAGCCACGCATCTGAATGCAGTCCTCCCCGAGGGAGTCGCATTTGTTCGCGAACACCGCGATCAAGGCAACCATCACAAGCGCTGCGCCGTAGGGGCTTTCTGGATGAGTCGCATGGGAGACCTCAGCGTGCTCCGCCTCAAGAGTCAGGAGGTGTTGCCCGTCGGGCTCTTTCAAAAGATCACCGAAAATCTGCACCATTGGGTGTACATCATTGAACCCGACTTCCCTGTCGTCTGGGCGAATTCTTCAGATGCCAAAGCTCAAGTCGGGGAGTGTTTCCTCAAACTTGTGCCGCCTGAACACCACGCGGCTGTGACTCAGCAAATGAAGCTCGTGCTGAATGGCACAGACATGCCTCCCCATGAGGCCAGCGTTGTCGGTGCCAACAACGTCGTCAAATGGTACCGCACGACTTGGATCCCCGTCCGCCTGACCCAAGACGTATCGCATGTCGGTGTCTTTGTTCAGGAAATCACCCAGCAGCGTGAGCATGACGATGCGCTTGTGCGCAGTGAGGCTCGCTATCGAACGGTTTTGAACAACTCGCTCGATATTGTTGCGCTCTTTTCCGACGACTACCTGCTGCAATTTGTGACCCCGAATGTTTACGATACCTTAGGCTATCGTTCAGAAGAACTCATCGGTCGCCCCATCAGTGAAATCATCGATCGACGCGACCGCGACGAGATCGTGCGAAAGCTCGCCATGCTGCGCGCGCGACCCGCCCAGCCGGTAGTCCTTGAGGCCTCGGTCAGGCGACCCGACGGCGGGTTCGCACACGTTGAGGCCCGAGTTCGAGTCACGGAACCCGGCTCGGATGGGTCGACCTTGATCTGCAATGCGCGCGATATCACAGCCCGCAAAGAACTTGAGGCGATGCGCCAACAGCTTATTCGTGCCGACAAGCTCGCAGCCGTAGGTCAGCTCGCCGCTGGCGTGGCGCACGAGGTCAACAACCCGGCCAGTTATATCTACACCAACCTCTTTGTGTTGCGTGAATACGTGACGCATTTCGACGAGCTCTACGCACGGCTGAACGCTGCCATCGAAACCGAGCCCGACCGTGCCCCGCTTTACCGCGCCATCGCTGGAGACGCTGACCTCCCGGCCCTGATTCAAGACATGAAACACATGATCGATGTCAATCTTCAGGGCATGGACCGCATCAGCAATATCGTGAGAGAGCTGCGAATGTTCTCGAGGGACGAGGCTGATAACATCGAATACATCAACCTGCCCGAGACCATCGAAGCCGCGATTCATCTGGTCCGAAATCAAATCGACCATATTGCCGCCCTTGAGGTCGACATCGATAAAGACGTGGCCGGAATTCTGTGTGACCGAGGTAAACTGTCGCAGGTATTGGTCAATATCCTGGTGAATGCCGCGCACGCTGTGGCCGAAAACCCGCACCGAGACAACGTCGTCGGCCTTAAATGCAGCAATACTCCAGGCGGAGTCGTGATTTCGATTTCCGACACCGGACCAGGCATGACGCAAGAGGTCCAGTCTCGGATTTTCGAGCCGTTTTTTACGACAAAAAAAGCTCAAAAAGGAACAGGACTCGGGCTCTGGCTTTGCGAAGAGATTGTCAGAAAACTTGGGGGCTCGCTCGAAGTCTGGTCGCGAGTCGGTGAAGGCTCGACCTTTCATATCAACCTGCCCCACCAAGCCATCAACGAGTCCTCGCTCGACTCGCTCGAAGAAACCAGTGAGACCGAATACGAGCTTCGAGTCCTGCTCGTTGACGACGACGAATTTGTCCTTGAGTCGATGCGCAAAATTCTGGTTTCAAACGGACATGATACGACAACCGTCAACGGCGGCCGCGAGGCCATGCAGTTGCTGTCGAAAGACGACCGCTTTGATGCCGTGATCTGTGACGTGATGATGCCCTTTGTCGACGGGCCAGCGCTCTACGACTTCATCTCGGAATCACATCCACACCTCTTGCCATCGATCGTGTTCTGCACCGCAGGTGTTCTTACCCAGGGCGCAAAACGCTTTCTGGGGCAGGCTGGAATCCGCGTTCTGAGAAAGCCCGTGGGGGCCACTCAGCTCCACGAAGTGCTTCGCCTCTTGGGATCACGCGCACGAAAAAGGGCCTCCCATTTGGGAGGCCCTGATTCAAGCGGATTCTAGCGGAGTCGAATCAGACGCGCTCAAAGAGTGCGGCAGCTCCCATTCCTCCACCAATACACATCGAGACGATTCCGTAACGACCGCCAGTCTTCTCGAGCGAACGGAGCAATGTTCCGGTCATTCGAGTACCACTGACTCCAAGCGGATGGCCCAAAGCCAGCGCACCGCCGTGGATATTGATCTTGGCTGGGTCGATCCCAAGCTCGTCACGGCAATAGCTGGCCTGTGATCCGAAGGCTTCGTTGATCTCAAAGAGATCAATGTCGGCGACCGTCAAACCAGTCTTCTTGAGCAACTTACGGATGGCAGGAACCGGACCGATTCCCATCAACGCTGGATCAACACCAGCAACCTGGAAAGCACGGTAATAGCCCATAGGCTTCAGGCCGAGTTCGTCAGCCTTCTCCTTGGACATAATCACAACCGCAGCGGCACCGTCGGTCAACGGAGACGCGTTTCCTGCTGTGATGGTTCCCTTTGGGTTGAAGACCGGACGAAGCTTCGCCAGCGACTCCATGCTTGATCCTGCACGAGGTCCATCGTCCTTCGCGGCCACCACATCGTGCCATGTGCCTTCCGCATCGATGACGCGGGTTTTCAGCGGCACCACTTCGCCTGCCAGGAACTTTGATTCCCAGGCAGCAAGCGCGCGGTTATGAGACTCAAGAGCAAAAGCATCCTGAGCTTCACGTGACACGTTGAACTTTGTCGCGACGTTTTCAGCCGTCGTTCCCATCGGTGTGTACACCTCTGGAACCGATGCCATGACTTCAGGACCTGCCGAAAACTTGTTTCCGCTCATCGGGACCATCGACATGGACTCAATACCGCCGGCAATACCGACGTCGATCTGGCCCAACATGATTCGCTCAGCGACGATCGAAACCGACTGAACACCTGATGAACAAAAGCGGTTCACGGTTTGAGCCGGCACCGTATTGGGCAAGCCCGCAAGCAACGTCGAAACACGTGCCACGTTCATGCCCTGCTCGCCTTCTGGCATCGCACAGCCCATGACGACATCTTCGACTTCGGCGCCATCAAGGCCTTTGGCCAGATCAAGCGCCGCTTTGATGACATGCGCTCCCATCACGTCCGGACGGGTATCTTTGAGCAAGCCTTTGTGTGCACGCGTAAATGGTGTGCGCGCATACGAAACGACCACTGCTTCTTTGGTTTCCATAGAATTCTCCTTGGGCTCTAGAGCCCCTCAAGCAAAAGGTTTCCGTTCGGCACGCTCAGTTACGGAGCGGCTTATTATTCATCAACATGAACTCCATTCGAGCCTGCGATTTTTCTTCACCACACAGCGAGAGGAAAGTCTCACGCTCAAGGTCAAGGATATGCTGTTCGCTGACCAGAACGTTTGGAGTGGTGTCGCCACCTGTAAGGACTCGACCAAGCTTCACGCCGATCATGCGATCGTGTTCTGAAACCTGACCGTTGTCCTGCATGCTGCGAAGCATCGTGTCGATCGTTGCAGCGCCATCGGCACCAGGAAGTCGGAACTTCATGGGGCGAGGAGCGACAAATCCGGCACGAGCCATGCCTAGAGCGCGCTGTTTGGCGCGGTAGAGCAAGTGATCACGGTTGATCGTGACGCCGTCGGTATCCGACAAGAAGCCCAGTTCACGAGCTTCTTCAGCACTTGTAGCGACCTTGGCCATGCCGATCGCCATGAACACGTTCTGAAGAATCGCCATCGGGGCGACATCTTTGTTCGTGGCCTGACGACCGTAATGGTTGCGCAACATCTGAAGGTTTCCAGACCCTCCTGGAATCAAACCAACGCCGACTTCGACCAAGCCCATATAGAGCTCGCCCGCAGCCTGAATCGCGTTGGCACCCATCGAGACTTCTGCGCCGCCACCAAGGGTCAGACCTGCTGGAGCCGCAACCACGGGTTTCGAGCTGAAGCGCATACGCTGATTGGCGTTTTGGAAGCTGGCGATCATCTTGTCGATGTCGTCCCAGTTGCCGCCACGTGCGTTCATGAGCACCAACATCAAGTTGGCACCAGCCGAGAAGTTATCCGAGGAGTTCCCGATAACCAGTCCATCCCAGTTGGCTTCCACTTCATCGATCGTCTTGTGCATCATGCTGATGATGTCGTCGTCGATCGCGTTCATCTTGGTATGGAATTCAAGCAGCGCAACACCGTCACCGATGTCGTGAAGCGAGGCTCCCATATTGCCGAAGATCTTGGTTCCCTCGCGCTTCTTGAGGATTTCGATCGAGATCTCGCGCTCGTCCAAATCGAACGATTTGTAGGCGTTGGTCGCTGGATCGTAATACTTTTGAGTTGGGCCGTCCCACTTGTAGAACGCCGTGTGCCCCGAGGCCGCCATCTTGTCGATCCATGCTGGAACGGCAAGTTTGGCTTCTTTCATGGCGGCAATGCCCCACTCGAGACCAATCGCATCCCAAGTCTGGAATGGACCAAGGTCCCAGTTGAAGCCCCAACGCATGGCTTTATCGATGTTGACGATGTCGTCAGCAATTTCGCCCATTCGGCGCGCCGAATAAGCCAACGATTTAAGGGTGACTTCGCGAGCGAATTCGGCAGCTTTGTCTTTGCCGTCGACCACGACACCCTTAACTCGCGCAGCGGCGTCGCCACGAACCTTAAGGCTTGCGTATTCGAATTCGGTTTTCGGCGAGTACTCAAGAGTCTCAAGATCGATCGACAGGATGTCCCGGCCCTCTTTCTTGTAGAAGCCCTGTTTGGCTTTTGAGCCCGTCCAGCCTTTTTCGACCAACGTTTTCATGTAAGCCGGAACCTGGAACATCGAGCGTTCTTCGTCGTCGACCAGCGTGTCGTAGCAGTTGGTGGCGACATGAACGAACGTGTCCAAACCAACGACGTCAGCCGTGCGGAAGACAGCCGATTTGGGCCGGCCCATAGGCTTGGCAAAAATCGCGTCCACTTCTTCGACCGTCAGGCCGTATTTCGGCATCGTGTGCATGATGCTCATCATGCCGTGAACACCGATACGGTTGGCGATGAAGTTCGTCGTGTCCTTTCCGAACACGATGCCCTTGCCCAACACGTCACGGCCAAACGAAACCATCGCCTCAGTCACTGCTGGGTCGGTTTCTTTGGCTGGCACGATCTCAAGAAGCTTCATGTAGCGCACAGGATTGAAGAAGTGCGTCACAAGGAAACGCTTCTTGAATGCTTCTGTGCGGCCTTCGAGCATGCCCTGGATCGAAAGACCCGAGGTGTTCGAAGCGATGATCGCGTCAGGATTTGCGAATTTCTCGATTTTTTCAAACGTTGACGTCTTGATCGCCATCGTTTCTGGAACGGCCTCAACGATCCAATCCACGTCTGCAAGCCAGTCGAGATTATCTTCGACGTTGCCTGGAGTGATCAGGTCGAGGTCAAGCTTTGAGTAGATGGCCGAAGGTTTATCCTTCTTCATCCGCTCAATGGCGCCAGCCGCGTATTTGTTGCGAAATGCGGGATCGTTGATGTCGTCGCCCGCGCCCGGCTTGGGCACGATGTCCAACAATACAACGGGAATTCGCGCATTCGCGAGGTGAGCCGCAATGCCGCGGCCCATTACACCGCCACCGATAACGGCAGCTTTTCGAATCGTCTTGGTTGCCATGGAATCCTCTACTCTTCCGAGGGATTGAGGTGAAAGACCTGTACTAAGGATGCTTCAATGTCTTGGCGGTTTCGTACCGCACGCAGACTCGTTGGGGAAGAGTGAATGATCATTCATTTATTCGCGTGAGCTTGTAAAATCCGCCAGAGCCTCTTATTCCTCAGGCCCGCGACTTTTGAGCGGACCCGTCTTTTTTTTGCATGGAGAACTCTATGGACCCGACCCTAATCGCCTCGATGATCAAGAAAGCCATCGCCGACGCCGAAGTCCAGGTCACGGATCTGACCGGCACCCGAAATCACTATTCGGTGGTCGTGATCTCCCGCGAGTTCGAAGGGAAGCTGCCGATCAAGCAGCATCGTATGGTCAATGCCGCGCTGGCTGCGCCTTTGGCCACTGGTGAGTTGCACGCACTTCAGCTTGCGACCTACTCGCCAGCTCAATGGAACGCGATCCAGAAATGAAAACCGGGTGTCGCATGTTGATGCAACACCTCAACAATAGGAGTCACACATGACTGAAAAACGAATCTCACTTCCGATCGCACAAGGCGATGTCAGCGCACCTTCACTGACCAGGAGCGAAGGTGGCGATATCATGAGCGAAATCAAGAAAGAGGTCGAATCCAACCCGATCCTTATCTACATGAAGGGCTCACCAAGTGCCCCAATGTGTGGATTCTCGGCGAAGGCTTCGCAGATCCTTTTGAGCTATGGGAAACCGTTTCATTCGGTGGACATTCTGGCCGACGCTGAGAAGCGCAGTGCCATCAAAGTCTTCTCGGATTGGCCAACGATCCCGCAGATCTACGTGGGCGGCGAGTTTCTTGGCGGCTCCGACATTCTGATTCAGATGTATGAGAACGGTCAGCTCGACGAAGTCATTGGTTCTCTGGACTAAGTCGAGTGCTTGTCCCAAATGGCACAGATTCGGGTGATAACTCCTTGACATCGGCATGTCTCGCCCCTAATCTCGCCCACCTTCTAGCGGGCCATCCCGCTTGTTGTGCATGATAAACCGGTGACTTATCGCGTTTTCGCGAAGTCGACCGTTCATTGAACGAGAAAGAGTAATGACCGTACGAATTCGACTCCAGCGTCATGGCGCCAAGAAGCGCCCCTTCTACCGTATCGTGGCAGCCGACAAGCGTTCTAAGCGCGATGGTCGATTCATCGAGCAGCTGGGAACATTTGATCCTCTGCACGAGCCTCCGGCAATCCGTTTGAACACTGAGCGCGCCAACTACTGGTTGGGCGTGGGTGCAGAACCAAGCCAGACTGTTGCCAGCCTCCTCAAGAAGGTTGCTGACGGAAACGGCATCGACCTTGCTAAGGAAAATGCAGACCGTCAGGCTGCTTCCAAACGCCGCGCCGACAAGCAAACTGCTCTTGAGCAACGACGCGCAGATGCAATCAAAGCACATCAAGAAGCCCAAAAAGCTGAAGATGCTGCTGCCGCTGCTGCCAAGGCTGCAAAAGCTGCTCCTGCTCCCGTAGCAGAAGCTGCTGCTGAAGCACCTGCCGAAGCTGCTGCTGAAGCACCTGCTGAAGAAAAAACTGAAGAGTGAGCTCCGACATGACGATGACTAACGAGGACGCCACACAGGCGTACGAAGCCCTCGTCCATCATTTGGTTCAACCTTTGCTCGGCGACGTCGAGTACAAGTTGAAATCCAAGGTGGACGGAGCTCAGTTGACGATCCTTTTGGATGCGCCTTCTGCAGTTCGCGGGCGTGTGATTGGCCGCGGTGGTCGCATCGCTCGATCCCTTCGAACAATCGTCGAGGCTGGGAATTTCCCCTCCCCTCTACGAGTGTCTTTCGACATCGTCGATTGAACCTATGAGTTCCCACGTCATTTACGGCAAATTCGGAAAACTTCACGGAAATCGTGGAGAGATCCGAATTTGGCCATTCAACGCCGACACCGACGGGCTTAAGCCTGGAACGGTGCTTCTGTGTTCGCCATCTTCGGATGAGACATTGGAAGTGACCGTCAGGACGTGTCGTACCACCGACAAATGTCTGCTTGTGACGCTGGATGGTCTGAAGTTTCGAGATCAACTCGATCCTTTGACCAACTGCGAGATCAAGATCGATCGCAGCGCGCTGCCCGAACTCAGTCTGGACGAGTTTTATCACTCGGATATCGAAGGCCTTGAGGTCTTTCAGATGAACGGTGAAACGCGTGAATTGATCGGCAAAGTGACTGGATTCCTAGACTTGCCTTCACAATACGATGTGATGGCAGTCGAAGGACCTCGCTTCGACGGACGCCTGCTGGTGATGTGGAAAAACGACCTCGTGTTGAGCGTGAGCTTGACCGACGGCATCGTCGTGGCCCCTGTTGAAACGTGGGCGCCGGCTGACTTTGAGCTCAAGCCTGCATGACTTTCCGTGTCGACATCCTGACCCTCTTCCCAGAGTTCTTTTCTTCGCCCTTCAGCGAAAGCATCATGAAAAGAGCCGCGGAAGCAGGACACGTGAGTTTTGCGTGCACGGATATCCGCGAGTTTTCGAATAATAAACATCGCACCGTCGACGACGTTCCTTTTGGGGGCGGCGCCGGCATGGTGATGAAAGTCGAACCGCTGGTTCTAACGACCGAACACGTCGAGGCGATGAATCCTGGTGCTCCGCGCATCTTGATGACACCTCAGGGAGAACCCTTTAGCCAGAAGATCGCTCAAGAGCTTTCAGAAGGGCCAGGCATGATCCTGACCTGTGGCCACTACGAGGGCGTCGACGAACGTTTTCGCGAGGGTTGGATCGACCGTGAGATCTCCATCGGCGACTACGTGCTGACCGGCGGAGAACCTGCCGCATTGGTCGTTGTAGATGCTGTGGTCCGGCTGCTGGCAGGTGTGCTTGGAAACAACGCGTCTCTGGATGACGAGAGCTTCTCGAGCGGATTGCTTGAGTATCCTCATTACACGCGGCCCCGCGAGTTTCGTGGCGTGGGCATTCCAGAAGTACTTCTGAGTGGCCACCACGCCAAGATCGCCAAATGGCGACACGACACAGCCTTAGAACGCACGCGGCAGAGACGTCCTGATCTGCTGGAAGCCCCCAAGAAAGACGACTGAAAGATCAGGGTTCAAAAACCCAGCGAACTCCCTTCAATACGGGTGCATCACTGATCGTGACCTTCGCGCTGTCCTTCAGGTCAAACGTCACCCAGGTCTGTGGCTGAGTCGAACCGTCCAAGTTCTGAATCATCGGCTCGGCCTTCTCGACGCTCACGGCTTGTTGGCTAGCCACAATCAACGTGAACCCGTCCATGTTCCCAAGTGCAGTCCACGTCCCATCGGCATTTCGAAAAATCCCCACCGCCCAAGCCTGCGTGACTTGATTCAACAGCGAATCCGCCGAGATCACAGCGTGTGCGGGGA